>Ga0265780_10000036_pt1 | contig 278388 bp, 277 predicted proteins | sample P1T30metagenome_FD_192432 | JGI IMG/M metagenome (GOLD analysis project Ga0265780, IMG submission 192432) | Plant litter microbial communities from East Loma Ridge, Irvine, California - P1 T30 | ecosystem: Environmental > Terrestrial > Plant litter > Unclassified | place: USA: California...
AAGAATATGAAACATACTCAGAAAAATAGTCAAAAGCTCCACGTGCGGTGTTATTGTTTCTATTTGAATGAATGGTTTCAAAAAATGTATCTCTAAAATAGAATGTGATAGAATGATTGATTTCATGACCAATTGTAAATGCATATTCTAAAACACTTAGTTTGCCACTTTTTAATAAGAGATCAAAACCACTAGACTTTCCATGAAAAAAACTATTGGTAGTTTCTGTGAAACTAATGCCTTTATCTCCAGCCTTATAACCTCCAGCCTTATATAACTTGGATATAAGAGTTGATATTGCTTCTGTTTTAATAATTTTATTCCAATCATTAAAATTTGCTAATATACTTTCAGGATTTTTAAAACCCGCATTAATCAACTGTTGCCTAAAATTCAAAACAGCTGACATCTGCATAAAAGAATCCAGATTTCCCAATTCAATTCCGAAGCCTTTCATAATATCACCTATCGTTGTGGAACTTCCACCACCGCCTCCGCTGCTTCCAGCGCCTTTGTAAAAGTAAGAATCTCCTAAAAATGAAGAAAAATTCCCAAATCCATTGGCCTGCCTCATAAATCTTTCAATAATCCCGGAGTTCTCCACTCCAAAAAGCTCATATTCAGAGCCTAAATACTGGGCTTTCCTTCCATCCGGATCAACATACATCACAGGGTTATCAAGCGCATAATTGTAAGGATTAACCCTTGTCGTGGTTTCCGCCAGGGGATCGATCACGCCCCATCTTGCAATGTCGCTCATGTACATCCTGGCCCCGAAATCACTCCAGCCGGTTTCCTTCTGCAGCTCCTTGCCGCTGTACTGGTATTGGTAGGAAGCATCTGCAAGGGTAAGCATATTGGCACTATGGCTCAGCCCGAACGGGTAATAATCATTCTTTTCAAGAACTTCTGTGCTGCCGGAGGTATTTTTAAAATAGCTCAAACGCACTGAACTACGTTCGTATCCTTCGTAAAAGCTTCTCTTTTACTTGTCTATCCAAATGGTCAGTCTAACTATCAATATATTGTTTTTTCAAAATTAATTTATCGCTAATTCTGATACATGGAGAATGACCTTCAATCATGTAAGGATGCTTTTATCCTCAAAAATAAACAAGAGCAGGGGTTACCCGCTCTTATCGTCTATTAATTTAATCTTAATTTTTACTGATTTTCAATAAGTTAATAACTCATAACACTATCATCACTAACTCTGATACATGACCATATAATTAGAATTCATAAACTGTCCATAAGTAGAAAGCTATTAATTAATCGAATTAATAAAGCAATCATATCACTACTTTATTAACTAATATTATTACTGTTAGAATGAATTAATACCTTATTTCAATTTTATTACTTTCTATTCTTCCTGTAAATAAATTATAATTTTTTAACTTCTGTTTTTGTTCTCTAGTTAAATAATTATAAGTTCTTTTGTCAATATTTAATTTCAATAAAGCAGAATACTTTTTATCTTTTTCTATTATATAAGAATCGTATAATCCATTTTCCTTATTACTAATATTTCTTAAATTAAATATTACCGAAAATTTTACTTTATCTTTTGATTTAATTAAAATTAAATTTTTTAACAAATAATAATTTATCTGAGCAATATTATCATTTGTTATATTATTATTTATTTTCCATTCTTTTATTATGGAAGTATATTTATTTTGAATAGAATCTATTTTATTTTTAGTTTTTATAAACTCAGATGAATCAAGATATGGCATATCGGTATTTGCCTTCAATCTATTCTGATTATAATCATACACATTTAAAGTAAGAGCAAAAAAAGGATAATTTTTATTCCAATTCTCTTTTGTTATTTTATGAGTGTCATTAAAATAAGCTTGAAATGATAAAGTATCAATAGGTATAGCAATATCTTCATTACTGTTATTAAATATTGTAATCTCAGCATTTTCTCCTTTTGAATCTAATTTCCAATTGATATAAACCTGAGAATAAAATTTATTTGTTATAAATAACAATAAAAATATAAAACATAATTTTGAAGTCTTATACATCATTTTAAATTATTTTTTTTAGCATTGTAAATAATTGAACGAGCTGTGTTTAGTTCATTAATATATGGACTTAATTTATCTACAGTATGTTGATCATAAAGTCCCCATCCTTTTGGACCGTAATAAAAAGAAGCAGCGTCAAAACCTGATGATCCAGATAAATTTGAATTACCCATTTGCATTTCCCATCCTAAACCGTTCGATTCCTTATAAAGCCCAAATGTTGTTCGAAAGGGAATGCTTTCTTTACTACCAAATTTTGTAATTTCAATAAATTTATCTTTAAAAAATCGATTATCAAATACATGATTCATTTCATGCCCCAGTGTATATGCAAAAAATAAAATATTTTCAATTTTAGACATCGTAAGATAAACATATTTATCAACTGTTTCAGCAGGGTGTTTCCCTTTACTGTCTTGCATAAATTCGGTCTCTGTAATTTGATATAGTTCAGTAAGAGAAGGTACACCTGTTAATAATTTCCCTAGATCCTTATAACTTGCCTTAGTATGAGCCGGATCTTTAAATCCTGCTTTTACTAATTGGTCAGCCAAAGAAAATAAACCACTAATAAAACCGGGTTGTGAAGCTCCTTGTTGTATAAATGCAATCATATAAGGATCCGTAAAAGTCATACCGCCGGTATTACTTCCTCCGCCGCCTTCTCCTGACATTAGAGCAAAGAAACTCCCCAGCATATCTTCCTGTCCTAGGAACTTTAGAAGATCGGAAGTTTTTCCGGTTCCGCCCCTGGCATAATAGTCCATCATTCCGCCCGGCACTAAACCTGAAGGCAGGGGATCTATATCGCCTTTCGGAGCCTGCATTTTTCTACCGTCAGGATCGATAAAGTTAATCGGGTTATTTGCTACATAATTATACGGTGTGAGTCTTCTGTACTGTTCTGCCAATGGATCGATCACACCCCATCTCCCGATGTCGCTCATATACATCCTGGCACCATAGTCGCTCCAGCCGGTTTCCTTCTGCAGTTCTTTGCTGTTGTAACCGTAGTTATAGGAAGGGTTTCCGGTTTGTGCATTGTAGCCCTCATGCTTCAGCCCGAACGGGTAAAAATTATTTTCCTCAAGAACTTCTGCGCTGCCGGAGGCATTTTTAAAATAGCTCAGGCGTACGTTCCCCAGGTGGTCTGTATAGCTGTAAATATACCTGTTTTTTTCGAAATCGTAATAACCTTCCGCCGTAGGGACAAATTTCAAAGAAGGGACTGTTGCCGGAGCTGCCAGTGTTGCATCGGCTTCATATTGAAAACTATCCAGATAATCAGTGATTTTTGTTGCCAGATAGTAGGTGTTGGCTTCCTTATAGTTATATTCTTTTCTCAGCTTTGTACCATCGGCACGGTAGGTATAAACTGTATTAACATATCTTGCGCCGCCTCTGCTGGGTACAGATTCATTAAACTTCACATAATCGGGCAGGTTAAGATAATTGTATTTAATGTCCAGGATGCCTTTGTCTTTATGGTGGCTCATATTCCCGTTGTCATCATAAGCAATGGCAATCCCGGACACATCCGGGTAGCCGCTGTAATCATCGGAATCATCTGTAACATAAGCCAGCTGATTTGCTGAATACTGGTAGGTAAGATCATCAATCTGCCCCTTCAGACCCAAAGAATTCCTTCCGTTTCGCTGCAGCGTTCTGATGTTGCTGTTCATGTCATAGGTTACCGTTTCATTGTAAAGGTCATTTTGGGGAACCGAGGCTTCCGGCTCGGAGTACAGTCCTTTGGTGAGCCTGTTAAGAGCGTCATACCGGTAATTGTATCTTCTTTTTACGCCGTCTGTGGCTGTTTTCCAGGTCACTTCGGCAATGTTTCCGTTGTATTTCCCGGCACAGCCTGCCGTGTTCTGCGGATTGAAGTATTTTAACTCATATGCGAACAGCTTTGTTCCCAGGCCGGCAGGGTCATTCAGCTGTACCAGAGAACTGCGGATGTTATACGTATATTCGATGCTTTGGAGATTGCTGCCTACTTTTTTGTTGGAAAGCCGGGACAGTTCGTCATAAGAATTTTCAGACAGTAATTCCTGTGGCTGGCTGTCTACCTGGTGCCACTGCTTTTTCAGTCGGTTTTGTGCATCGTATTCAAAAGTCTGGGTAATCACTTTCTCGGGATCAGCGTTCAGTCTTTTGTGATAGACTTTGGTCTGTTTGGGAACGCCTGCAAAATCAAGCTCAGATTCTGTTCTGGTATAGCCTCCTAAATGGTTGATCGAGTAGGTGGAAACAGCCCTTGCTTTGGTGTCATACCAGATATAAGTTTTTGTCCAGTTATGGTTTTCAATGTTTTTCACTGCGCTCATGGTAGGCAGCGTTTGGGTACTGATGGCCGAATTCTGGGCATCGGTAATAATATTCTGTCCTATTACCGAAGCAGGAAAAGCCGGGTTGAAGCTGTAAACAGGGTAGGAGTCATAATAGTTGACACCCAACACCCTGATCCCGGTGGAAGGAAAAGCGTTTTGGGTATAAAACACCTGCATTCCGTCTGAAGTAAATGAGCCTGGAATTCTCGCTTCATTGTTTTCAGGGTTTACCGTAAGGTTATTAATTTGAGTCTGTACAGCAGCCCTGGTTTCCGCTGAAGGAAAAAATCCTGTATATACTACTCTCCCTAATTTATCATACTTGGTAAACATCCATCCTCTGGCCAGGAACGTATTATCGGTTCTTCTCAAATTGGCATCCTGCGTCATGATGACCCGGTCCTGCCTGTCATAGATCAGGTATTCCCAGCCTTTACCCGGTACTTTTTTCTCCACCAGCTTTCCCATACCGTCATACCGGTACTGGTAGCACAGGTTGTCCAGGGTGGTCTGGTCCGGCGCAGAATTCCCGACAGCCAGGGGCGGGATTACGTACACAAGCTGGCCGTATTCATTATACAGGTAATAGGTGTCCACATCCTGTGTCCCGTCATTTTTTCTCACCAGGATGGTCCGCCCTTCACCGTTCTGAAACTCCACCGTAGTGTTACCGTCTTCATCGGTGGCCGAAGATTTCATTAACTGATTTGCTGAATAAGGTGTAGAAAGTGTGATCTGTGAATCCGTTCTTCCTTCCGTCCAGCCGGTCGTCACAACATATTTCTTCACTTCGCCGTCGAGATTGGTTTCATACCCTAAATTCACGGGCTTTTGTGCCCATGCAGTCCCTATGGAAACCACCTGTTTTACACGGTCGGTATAGGCCTGGTCATAGATTTTTTCGGAATAGATTTTCTCATTCCCGTAAACATTGGGCACACCGTCAAAAGGGGAGCTGTAGAAAGCCCCTCCGGAAGTTCCCTGTTGGGGAATCGGCAGGTAATCTTTTACCTGCTTCCCCACGGTATTGTATTCCACAGGGGTCACTACATCTCTTCCGAGCGGGGTGGCTTTTATGGCAATGGTCTGCACCGGCCTGCCGAGCCCGTCAAAATACTGTACGGCTTCTGCTTTTTTTACGCAGTCTGCATCCAGGCAGGTTTTCGTATAGATAAAATTCTGGTCTGTACTCAGATTGCTCTGTGCAAAAACAACAGTGTATGAAAAGAGAAAGGCGAATAATGAAAAATATTTTCTCACTTTCCATTTTCCATCGGAGAGCCTTTTAGTTTTTGTTTTTATTTTGTTCATCATCATTAGTTTTTATAATTGTACTGGTATTCCTGTAATGTTTTTCCAGCTGCGTCCGTTACTTTCATCAGCCTGTTTGCCGCATCATATACATTGATGGTCCTGATTCCGTTGGAGGATATGGAATTGGTCACTCCAATCATCGGGTCATACGTAGTTGCACTCACGGTATAATTCTGTAATACCGGGTCTTTGCGCAGGCTTTCCAGCGCAGTAAGGAGCTGCGGCTCTTTGGACGGGTCATCATGATCTGCATTGGAAGCAACTATGGCAGCCGTTACCGTAGCCAGTGAAGAAACCTGTGCATAAGAAGCTCCCGTGATTACCGCAATGGGTTTTGTCTGGTAATATCCCCAGATGGTGGTGACAGGGATTCCGTTTTTACCCGTTGCCTGAACCAGGTTCCCTTTGCTGTCGTAAACATCTAAAGTGGAAGCGGTAACAGAAGCTTGGGTCTGCATATGGTAAGAAATAACAGAGGTAGGGTAAAGATGGGAAGCATCATCAAATTTTGTTTCTGCTTTGCCCACTAATTTTCCGTTTCTTTTGGTAGAGGTTTCCACTGGGATGTCTACCATATTGGCTGTCAACAGTTTTTGAATGCCCTTATCAGAAGGATAAAGCAGCATTTTCTCAATAACCGTTCCGTCAGGAAGGGTTTCTTTTGATGACGTCATATTGCTGTAAGTATCATCAAAATTACTTTCCGAACTGCTCACCAGCTTTTTAGCTGTTCCGTTAATGTGACTTTCAGTAGTGGAAGACTGCTTTGAGATATTCATCTTTTTTACAGTATTTCCATTTGTCGTAATATTTGGCAATGAAACCTGTTTAAATTCAGAAGTAATTTCAGACTTTTGCAGAAGCTGGTTGGAAGGGCTGTAATCTTCTTTTTTTTGTAATATTCCCATGGAAACAAGGTAAGCACTCATATCCCGGTCGCTGCCCGCTAAAAAAGGATTTGTATCAATAGGAATCTCCGTTGCAGGGATATAGTAGTACTTCGAATAACTTCCGTCGATCATATTTTTCACCCTGATATTGCTGTATCCTATAGACGGGGTCTCTTTTCTTTCGCCTACAAAATCTACTGGCTCACCAAAATCCAGGCTGCTGCCGCTGGAAAGGAGGGGATCCGGGAAAGTGCTGTACTCGTAATTTGTGTAACTGACAGGCGTTGCAGAACCGGGATTGAAATTTTTCATGCTTTTCAATCTCAGTCCGTACCCGTATTCATTGCCGTCTCTCCTCTGCTGCCTGGGTGCATAGATTTCCACTGTTCCGTATCCTTTTTTCAATCCTGAAAATTTGACAGCAAGGGGCCCCGGGTTAACACTGAAAGTTTTAATATCAGCACATTCCATTTCAGTATAGGGATCCTGAAACGCGGTTCCATATTCAGTGTTGATGGAATAATCTATCGTGTTTGGTATTCCCGGATTTCCGGGAGGCGCAGGATGAAGGGTATAGTTATATTTTACAAATAAATTATTCTGATAGCCTGAAGGCAGATTAACCGTATACTGATTGGTTGTCTTGGTATCAAAGTTTAAGGTGTAAATTTTATCAAAATCATAATTGTCATAATAGCATTTTGAATCGATACAACTGACATAGGGGTTGAGGGGGATGGAATGGGATTCAAATTCATATTCCGTAATCCCTCCGGTAGGCAGGGTGATACGTTGTAAGGTGCCGATATCCGCTGAAGAGCGGTCGGTATGATAAGGCGTAAGCAGCTCACCGGTGTCTATATTACATAACTCATGATAAATAGGATAGCCATAATTATCTGTATAGATATTGTTCTGATAGACATTTTCATTCTTATATTCAAAAGTAAACTTTTGAATGGATATATTATTTTTATCAAGATTAGCCAATTCTTTAAGGTATAAGCTACCTTCGCGGTTAAATGAATATTGGTTGACTATTTGATTCTGTGTATTTCTAAGCACCAGCTTATTAACAAGATAACTGTCACCATTGGATCCGCTGTTGATAGGATTTGACGGGGTATCTGTAAAATAGACATATTCAATACTCCCGATTCCGTTTACCGTTATTCTTTTGATCTTCTGATTTTGTAACGTTCCCTGCACACCGGTAGTGACCGTTTGCGTGGCGGTTAAATAATCGATACTGGCCACTTCTTCATTTTTGACATTGTAAATCCTGGATAAGAAAAAGCCGCTGTTGATAAATTTAGTATTTTTTATGCTTTCGTAAGATTGACCGATATCCCATTTATGAAGCTTATTTACATTGGTCTTATCAAACAGGTAACGGTTTCCTTTCGTATCAATAATGGTAAATGACTTTACCCTGTTGGGAGTGGCGGGATCTTTTACAATAATAATCCTGTCGTTGGATGGGGAAGTATGTACACCCGCCAGTTCATGGCTCACCGCATCCATTCCGATATAAAAGCGTCCGCTGCCTCCCGGATAGTTATAATAGTAAAGATCTGATGATGCCTCATAATTACTTGTACCTGTCTGTATCGCAAAATCATCAAATTCCCTTGTCTTGCTTCTTACTACGCTTCCTACAGGAGAAAGATTCCAGCCTTTGCCCACGTCACTGATAAGGTTATAGGCGGAAGCACTTTCTGTGGTATAGTTTAAGGATATCCCCACATTAATTCCGGCCGTAGGCACCCCAAGGCTCAGTAGCGGGAAAGAAATATTTGGAATGCCCTGGTACATATTGGCTTCTCCGTTCGTGACATAATCGTATTTCGAAAGTTCCATCTTTTCCTGCCCGGAAATAGTGATGCTTCCCAAAAGCATTGCCAGCAGCAGTATACTTACTTTTATTTTTTTCATGGTTTGTTTTATTTTTTAATCAGTTTCGCACTCCCCGTTTTTCCCTCAGCCGTTTTTACACTTACCAGGTAAGCCCCCTGCACCAGCGGCTGCGTATTGATCTTCGTTACTTTATTCTTTGTTTTGATGCTTTGCAGCTGTCTTCCGCCCATGTCATATACTGTGATCTCAGCTTCCGACTTCCCGTCACCCAGCTTTCCGCTTCCATCCTCCAGACCGATCTCCACATAGGCGTAATCACTCACCGGGTTCGGGTAGATCTTAATGTCCTGCTTTTCGATCAGCTGGTCAATCTGCTGATCCCCGAGTTTCACGATCTTCCAGTTCTCTTTCCCGAGTTCCTCGGCACTGGTTCCGGCAAGGATAATCGAGCCGTCCCGGTTCAGCTTTATATCCGATAACCTTTCTTCTCTTTTACTGGATTCTCCCTTCACATGCTTGCGCCACTGCTCATTTCCGTTTTCATCCAGATACAGCATCCAGAATTTCTCATCATCCGTTTCAATTCTTCCTTCTGCCTGCGTATAACCGCCCAGAAGGATACCTTTAGACCTTCCGCTTACTACGCTCATCCCCATCAACACATCACGGTTCTTAAAGCTGTACGACTTCTGCCACAGGTCTTCACCTCTTTCATTTAAAGAGACCAGCCACAGGTCGGTTCCTTCTTCGATGCCAACCGATTTATTGCCTGATCTTTCCGATCTGGATTCCCCGCCAACTAAATAGCCTGTCGGTGTCAATGCCAAAGTCCTTAAATGGTCATCACCCTTGCCCCCGAAATTCTTTTCCCATTCTACTTTTCCGTCTTTATTGAGCTTAATGATCCAGTAGTCGCCTTCCCCGAAATTTTCAGTTTGTTTTGAGGCGGCAGATATCAGGTTGTTGGCTGCAGTTTTTCCGCTTCGCGAGTATACTCCCAACAAAGCCCCGCCGTCTTTGGTCGGGATCATTTTTTCCACTTCATCCAGGCCTTTTCCTCCTAAAATAAGCTGTGAGACTTCCTTTCCGTTTTTATCCAGCCTGATGACCATGACATCTTTCGAGCCGTAGCCTTTGCCCGTTGCCTGAGCGGAGCCGAAGGCAACATTCCCTGCTACAAAAAATCCTAAATCTGTGGTCTGGATCACGGCTCTTGCTTCTTCATCAGAAGATCCTCCGATGGTTTTCTGCCATAATTCATCCCCGAATTCATTAATCCTGATCAGCCAGATATCAGAGCCTCCTCTGGAATCTTCTTTTTTGTCAAGACCCTTCCCTGAAAATGAAGTGCCTGACAAAAGAAAGCCACCCTCTTGGGTATTCACGGTAGTCGATAAAAAATCGTGGTTCTGTCCGGAGAAGTATTTTTCCCAGACTTCTTCGCCTTGTTGATTCAATTTTACAAGATGGAAATCGTAGCCGTTATTCTGTTTAGTATCTGAAGTAAGCTTTTGTGACTGGATAGAGCTTCCGGTAATTAGGTATTGCTGATCAATGGTTGTGGTTACCTGGGAGAGGAAATCCTGTGTAGCAGATTTAATGTCCTTCTGCCAGAGTGTTTCCTGGGCGCAGGCAGACATGACAGCACACACGGTAAGTGCGCTTACATAGAGTTTTTTCATGCTTAGTCTATTTTCAGTGTTATCAATTTTTTAAAAACGTTGCAAACGTATTCATTTTTTTCACATTCCAAAGCTGTGTTACGACTGTTTAATGTGAATTATGTCAACTTTATTGAATTTTTTTCTTGTCTTTTCCATATCATGTGACAAAGGTATTCCTGTAAAGCGACAGAACGTGTCGTGTTTTTATTTCATCATACAGCAAAGTTACACATATTTGTTTTTTAAGCAATGAAATATTGATTAATTTACAATTAATTATTGTTTTATGTAGTTTGGTACTAGTGAAATAACGCAGACATCGACTTATTAATGTACTGGTACATTTCCTGCAACCGCTAAATTAGGTATCACAAATTTTGAAGCTACATAAAGATGACATTTTATGGATTTATGGGACCGTATCAAAATGTTTATCAATAGCGGGTACAGAATTCCGGCAGCTTACATTTTAAACCGGTGGCCGGATCTGCACAAATTCCAGTTTTTTTCTTTCCGAAATCAGCTGTGCCGCTTCCAGCATTTTGTTCAGGTGGAGGTAGGGAAGGAGAACGGATCCTGTGGGCCGGTCGGCATACGGGCACATCGACAGGTGGGTACATTCTATCAGGAAAAAATAGGGTATCCATTTCGTAGTCGACAATTCCGGTCCAAACAGGTAAAGGATTTGCATACTTTTCCTTGAAAATCATTATTAAAGTAGATATTAATTCAGAGAAGGAACATTTTAATAATAATTCTTCCAACACCTCTTTTTTATCAAAATTCTCCACTGCTTTGGGATCATGCTGTTGCTGATCTAATATAAACGCTCTGTATTGTTTTGGTGTTACATAATATAACACTTCACAGTCTTTTTCTTGTCATTTTATAATGGATATATTCAACCCTGTTTTTTAATTTTATAAGTTGCTCTATATATAGATCTGCAACTTCTAAAGAGTTATCCAAGGTAGTTGCCGAAAACATTTTTTCTCATTTTCAGCCTTTATCATTATTGCTTTTAGAAAATTTGAAAAAGAAAGTCAAGATGACTTTAATATACAGGATTGTATTTCTATAACAGATGGACAAATAAATCGTTTATAAACCTTTAAAAACTGAAAATTTATCGGGTTGCTAATATGCTTGTTCGGCCTTGAATTAAGCTTCTGGTTTGAAGAAAAGGAATTATCTGACGTCTACGTTTCATATCAAGAGCCTGCAGGCTAATGAAAATCCGGTACAGAAAAACCCCTGAATAGTCAGCAGCTTTACTTTGGCAGGGTGATCATCCGGTAATTCGGACCATTAAATACCATAATTTTCTTTTCCGCAGCCATTCTTTCCAGGTGTGCGTTTCGCTCCGTAAGCGGCAGGTTCAGAAGGTGGTCAAAGTCTCCGAACGCATTGCCGTTGTGCCCGCCAGTTTTGTCATACTTTTCTTTAACAATTTTCAGTATCTGTTTTTCAGTTTCTTGAATATCCATCCCGCAAAGGTACTCATTGTCATACTCACCACCAACGAATACTAACGGCTTTATATCTGCCGGAGCCCGGAAGCAATCCAGCAGTTTTACAGGAAGATACATTCTGTTTCTCACAGATACGGATAAGACCATGGCATTTCCGAAGTTGAGTTCCCGTACTTCTGTTGTCAATTTAAGTACGGGATGACAGAGAAACAGGGCCTCTGGCATCATAATAGTATGGGTTAAGGAACTAAATTGAAAAAACAGCATAATGAATTTCAGGAAAATAAACATCAGGCACGCATCAGGCGTGCATACCCTGCAGGTGAAGGCAAAAGAATTTGACAAGGTGTACAAAAAGATTACCGGCATTATAAAAGGGAAAAACAAACAGTTCCGGCACAGCTCCCGGGACGGTGCCCTGCAGCTGTTCCCCGCAGAAATGCTGAGGCAGAGCGTCATTACCTTCGAGCCGCAGAAAGAAGGCTCAGGCCTGATCCAGCAATGACTGTCATAAAACTGAACAGGCCAACGGAGCGGTAATAATTAAAACTGCTTTATGATACGTTAAAACAGCCCTGATAAGAGGCTGTTTTTGTCTTTTACAGCAGCAATGCAACAGGGTAACTTAATTACCGTCAGCCATTTCACGAATACGGCTTTTTTTACTTCCTATTCCTGCAGTTCCATCTCTTTGAAATAGCAGAGGCTATACAGGAAAACCTTTAGATACCACTCTTTTCAGGCAGGTACGGAATTTGAAGGTGTTAAAAAATATCTGACGGCCGCCCGTAACATTAAACTGTTGCCGGCTGCATCATCAAAAAATAAATTATGAAAATACTGAACAATTTTTGGGGAATCCTTAAAGGGACTTATAAAGACTGGAGCGCACGGGATTTAGGCACGGAAGCCGCCAGCCTTGCCTACAGCGCAATTTTTTCAATCCCGGGTCTTCTGATTATCGTGATCTGGATTACGGGGATTTTCTTCGGTGAGGAAGCCGTACGCGGTGAAATAACAAAGCTCATCGGGAGCATGATGGGAAAAGATGTCGGGAAGAGCCTCGAAGAGATGGTGATAGGCGGCATGGTGGATAAAAAGAATGTCGTCATGAAAATTATCGGGATCGTTACGCTGGTCTTTGGTGCCACCTCATTGTTTTTTCAGTTTCAGAAATCCCTCAACAAGCTGTGGGATGTGACGGCCGCTCCGAAAAAAGCGTGGGAAAAATACCTTCTCGACCGTGCGAATTCCCTGGGGATGATCGTGGTCATTGCATTCCTCCTGCTGATTACCCTGCTGTTAAGTTCTTTTATCGGCCTCGCCAATGATTGGGTCATCCGCCGCTTCGGCCTTGAGACCCTGATTTTTGTAAACATCATCAATATCGTGGTGGGCCTGCTGGTTACCCTTTTCCTTTTCGCAGCCATGTTCAAAATCCTGCCGGATGTTGAGCTGCAGTGGAAATCGGTTTGGGTAGGAGCAGCCGTAACAGCAGCACTTTTTACGCTGGGAAAATATATCCTGACTTTTTATTTTGATAAGTTCAACCCCAGTTCCTCTTTCGGTACCGCAGGAACCATTATTTTACTGCTTCTCTGGATCAATTACAGCTTCCAGATTATCTTTTTCGGGGCAGAATTCACCAAAGTATATACCAAAACAATGGGCCATAAGCTTAAGCCTTCAAGACATGCAAAATGGAGCCCGCAGACCGTTCCGGAAGAGGATGCCAAAGAAGTGGTATCCGGTATTGAAGCTTCGCACGACACAGCTAATAATGCAGCCAATAAGACAGCAAATGATACGATGGTTTAGATTAAACCTGATTAAAATTATTTAAAACATTTAAGTTATTTAAATTCATTTCATCCGAAAATCAAAGATTTTCAACACTTAAGTGTACTTTTATAATCTTTTAAACGCTGCTTTAATAAAGCTTAAGTGTATACAATTTTTAAATGGACTTTAAAATAATTATACTAAACTGAACCTGATTCAGTCTGATCTCCGTCCGTTCATTCAGGTGGAGATTTTTTATGCCGGAAACTGTAATTCTGATTTTTACCACTAATAAAAACAGCAAATGATACGATGGTTTAGATTAAGCCTGATTAAAATTATTTAAAACATTTAAGTTATTTAAATTCATTTCATCCGAAAATCAAAGATTTTCAAAACTTAAGTGCCCTTTTATAACCCTTTAAAAGTTACTCTAATAAAGCTTAAATGTATACAATTTTAAATGGGCTTTAAAATACTTATACTAAGCTGAACCTGATTCAGTTTGATCCCCATCCGTTCATTCAGGTGGAGATTTTTTATGCCGGAGAGTGCAATTCTGATTTTTACAAGAGCCAATTTACTATTATAGCCGCAAACATCCGCCAGAGAACAGGAAATAACCTGACGCTGTCCGCATTGCACGATCGGTTTATCCTTCACCTGCCACACTGCCACCTGATCCCTGCCCACTGCAAATTATTATTACCCATCACTCATTACTCATCACTCATCACTCATCACTCATTACCTATCACCTCAACCTAATACCCAACAACTGATATCTGCTACCTGCCACCCATCACTCATCACTCATAACTCATAACTCATCACTCATTACCTGCCACCTCATTGACGCTCAAAAAAAGATTTTCTTGTTTTTTATTTTCAGGATTTTTTCGCTTTCCATTTTTTTTACCGTGCGGATCACCGTTTCAATACGGAGCCCGGTAATGGAGGCCAGCTGCTTCCGGGTCAGCGGGAATTCATACGAATAAGGAGCCTGGTTATTGCTGAAGCTTTTAAAATACGCCAGCGTCCCTTTTATCCTGATATGGGAATAGATGGAGGCATTGTTCTGCATCATGATGAACTTATGGTACAGCCGCTCGGAAACGAATTTCCGGACATCTACCGATGGCTGGTGGTGTTCATCCAGCAGCTGCAGGAAATCGGGCTTCGGCAGTTTCATAATGGTACATTCTGAAATGGCTATTGCATTAACGGGATATTTTTCATCAATAAACAGCAGCAGCTCGCAGACGCTCTGGCCTGGAGCTAAAATACTCTGGATAAGTTCCTTGTCATCTTCATCCGTATGGTTAAGCTTAACGGAGCCTGTTACAATCTGATAATAATACCTGGGGATTTCGCCTTCTTCAAAAATAATATCAGAAGGATCATATGTAGTGGTGGTAGCTCCGTAAGAAGAGAGTAAATCAGTATCAACAAGCATAGAAGGGGATTAAAAAACAGATGTTGTTTTGATGTACGTAAGATAAAATTACGTTTTTTTTTAATAAATACATGGTCATAATTCTTTTTATATATTTTTTTAATAATTTTTATCTGCAATTACCGGGTTTTGCAGTAGGGTCATAATCCGTGTGCTAAAGACTGATTTTTACAGGAAGCTTACAGACTATGCAGACATTAACTTTACGGCAGATCAGTCAGGCATCCATATCGGCAGGTTCTTATTCAGGCCGGTGATTTTATGGTGTTGTTGCTGCTTAATCTCTTCCTGTACATCATGATTAAATAATAGGGGAAATGTCAGTTACCATGTTCAGGGCTTGAAAAAGCACTGCCGTCTGCCTGCTTCCCGGATCCGTAAGCCAGATAATTGCCGTAATGGAAGCGGATGCTTTCTGCAGCGGAATAAAACGTGCAGGACAGCTTTTTTCTGAGTTTTCTGCAGGAAACGTACTGGTGGTCTGACACAAACCCGATATTCTCATCTGTAAGAAAACGGGCATGCCCGTTAAACAGGCTCAGGATCCTTCTTGCCGGTTTCATTATTTTCATGAATCTTTCCGGGAAGAGGATGGGCCTGCCGAGGCCCATCACCTCTCTCACCATCGCAGCCATGTCCCTGTAAAGTACATATTCTGAGGCAACCGGGAAACGTTCCCCGAAAATATTCTTTTCCATCAGGCTTACCGCGGTTGTGGCCACGTCCCTCACATCGATGCAGGAGGTGCCGCCGGAAAAGGTAAAGCGGCTTTTCACAAACAGTTCAGGCAGCTGGCTGCTGCTTTCCGGCTTCCGGGCCCTGCTGCCGATGATCATCCCGGGGTTGATGATGACGGTGTTCAGGCCTTCACGGTGGGCTTTCCAGACCATTTTTTCGCCGATGTATTTTGAAATGACATAAGGCGGGTACCCCCTGTCGGTAAACCCGAAATTCTCAATCTGCGTCTCCATGGCTTTTTTACGGATATGCAGAACGGCCGCGGAGCTTACATACAGGAACTTCCTCACGTTCTTGTACCGGCTGGCTTCCAGGATGTTCCTGGTGGTAATAATCCCGGTATCCAGTACCTCGTCCCGGTCCCGCGGGTCAAAGCTTACCTTGGCGGCACAGTGGTAAACCTCTCTTACATCATCCAGCAGGCTGTAAAGGGAAGTCCGGTTGTTGAAATCGACATCCACCCATTCAATTTTATCAAAATAGGCATCTGCCTCACCGGTATACAGCCGGTAAGATTCCCTGACTTCCGAGAGGTCGCTGCCCGGCCTTTTGCAGGCTTTTACCTTTCTTCCCGCTTTCAGCAGTTCCAGGACGATGATCCTGCCGAGTAACCCTGTTGCTCCTGTAACTAAAACCATTGGATCTTTTTTAATGTTGTACCTGGGCTGTCCCCATGCTGCTGTCCTGTTTTGCGCAGGAACCCGTTTCGCTGTTTCATTACATTCCTGTCCCGGATCTTCGGTATCATGCAGGCTGTCCCGGCAATTATCCGGGAACGCGCTTTAAGCAGCTGCAGGATACAGATACAGGCTTTACCTGTTTTCAGGACCGTGCTGTTGCTGTCAGAAATGACCATGATATCTGCGGGATATGGCTTTTCAGGAAAGAGCACGGACTTCCTCCTACAGGAATAATCCGGAATCAGGCACTGTATAAGCTTTTCTGTTCCTTCAGGGTGACGGTTACGTTTTATATCTCCTTTTAAGTTCCGGTGGAACAGATCATTTACTGAATGGTAATATGCTTCAGCCGCTTCCGCAAACCTCAAAAGTTTTCTTTCGGTAGGCATCATCTGATTTTTAGGGTTATTTTATTTTTTGTTATTTATGAATTCAGGATCCGCAGCTGAAGTTCCTTTTTCCTGTCCTGAGAAGCAGATGCGGTAAGGCTTTTATTATACAGCCGTTACAAAAAATTCTTTCAAACGGATACATTTCAGCAGGCTGTATACCGGGGTACTGACTGAAACAGGAAAAGTGTCATATCTTTAATTTTATCATTATATCATTCCGTTTTATCAGCCTGTTCCCGGTTTTTTTAATCAGGTAGGTCAAAGATAGAGATATCATTAGTTTACAAATATGATTTAGGTCACATGGAAAATCCGGATAATTTTATTTATGCAGAGCATAATAGGTGGTTTATCGCAGCAACGGTCTGTATATTTTCCCGGTAACGGAATATTTATCCGATAACTAATTGTAAATTACATAAAAATTATTCCCGTTTTCAGATCAATACGATGGAGTGCCGTTTGCTGTGATCTGTTGAAGTCAGGAGCCGGGGGTAGATTTAGTACGTGAAGATCATTATTTTTTATGGGCAGAGGAAAACTGATCTGTTTTATTAAGCGCGGATCAGGAAGTTATGTAAAGTAATTTGTGGTAACCTGTACAGTTATGGGTTGTTATGCATTTTATCCGGATTCGGAATTCGTGTAAATTTTAATTCAAAGGTTATGGTTATAGAGGAAGATTTACTTATGGCTTTCGGAGCAGATGTTATTAAACTCAGGAAAAATGAACTGCTTTTTAAAGAAAACAGCGCACCTGCCTATTATTACCAGATGATAAAAGGGAAAATAAAGCTCACAAATTCCAGGATGCGGAACAGGGAATTTATCCAGAGCCTCCATCTTCAGGGGGAATGTGTAGGGGAAATTTTTTTATTTTCTGCACGTGATTACCCGGTGGATGCAGTTGCCATGGAAGACTGTACCGTCCTGAGGCTGGATCGTCCTACGCTTTTCAGGCTGATGGAGGCTGATTTTGAAGTCCAGATGAATTTCCTTCAGTATGTATCAGAACGGATTCGCTTTAACTATATCCTTCTGAACAGCCTGACGTCTGATGATGCGGCCAGCAGGCTGCTGACCCTGCTTGATTATGTAAAGGAAAACCATAACCGGCACGAACCCTATTCTTATCAGATTCCGTATACCAGAAAGGAAATCTCTTCACTCACCGGACTTCGGGTAGAAACGGTGATCAGGACCTTCAAAAAGATGGAAAACGAAGGCGTGATTAAAATCATAAAAGGCAGGATTTTTTATTGAATCCATCTTAAAAACGGATGCGTTTACCTTGTAAAGTGCATCATGTCAGAATGTATTTAAACACGTAAGCTGCCTGAGATCATATTATTCCGGTCATTTAAAGTTCATTTCAGAAGAAAACCCGAAAATTTTCAATTTTAAATAAAAAAGTTCACGGAAAAACCTGCGCAACCACCATCATTTGCGTGATATCATTATGCTTAAATAATCTCAGGCTTTAAAGCTTACGGCGATCAGTAAAATAGCTGATCCTTATTTCCCGTCAGTCAGGATCCCGATCTCAGCGGCCGTACAGGCATTCCCGGATACCAGCCCGGCAGCCGTAAAGCGGATATAGCGGGCGGTAACCGTCTGCCTGAAAATGACCTGCTGTTCCCACGGGTTTGCCTTGATATTCGAAAATTCCCCTTCTGCTGCACGTTGCCAGTGCACACCGTCTGTACCGGTTTCAATCCGGTAATGGCTTACCGTTCCGCTTACGTCTCCATCCTGGCGGGGAAGATAGGTAAACCCTCTCAGATTCTGTTTTCTGCCGGTATCAATCACCAGCTGTGCAGGGGCTGATGGCGAATGGATCTGAGGGCTGATCCAGATCGTTTCCGGATGGTCATCAACGGCATAGGCACTCGGATGTGCCGGATCAGAGGACAGTGGCTGTATGATTTTCCAGCCTGATTTTACGGGACCGAATGCAAGGAAAGCGGTTTCACTCTGCCGGCTGCCATGAACGGATATTGCTTTTACCGTTCCGTCATGCACCATCATAAACGGCTTGCGGTACCGTAAAGATGCTGAAGTGGGAGTGGGGATACTGCTGTCAAGCGTATAATAGATGACGGAAGAAGGCTGTGTTGAGGATAAAGTGACTTTTCCTTTAAAACTGCGGCGGATCAATGGCTTGTCAGGCATTTCAGGTTCATTGTACAGGCCGAAATCACTTAAGGCCACCGCAACGGGAGACCTGGTGATCTTCAGTTTAACGCCCGCCGTGGTAACCCTGTGCGGAAGGCGGATAAGCCGGTTGGGACCAATGCTGGTGGAGGCGGCAATCTTTTCCCATTTCCCGTTGAGAAGTGCTTCCAGGGTAAATGCTTCTATGCGCTGCCCCAGTTTTATATTCTCCCGCAAGCGGATTACATTGAAGGTTTTTTCAGCAGGGAGCATCACCGTAAGTTCAGGCAGGTGTACCTCATCATCGGTGGCCCAGCAGGTATACCGGTCCGGGTCAAGCAGATGCTGCGGGCCGTATTCAGACCGGTTATTTCCCCTGACATTGCTGGCTTGCAGTACAGCCCCTTCCGCAAGATTCAGGGCAAAAGTCTGCTTGAGCAGCTTTCCGAACTGCCGGAGCGAATTGACATCTTCGGGATTCAGCCGGCCTTCAGGATTGGGAGACAATCCTAAGTCAAGATTGGCCCCTCTGCCCACACTTTTGTAATAAAGGTCCAGCAGTTCGGCAGGTGTTTTTACGCTGCTGTTTTCACGGGCATGATAAAACCATCCCGGGCGAAGCGAAACATCACATTCCGCAGGCATCCAGTATTTTGCGTTGCGCGTGCCTTCAGTTCCCATTTCGTACTTTGTAAAACCGTTGGCGGGCTTCCGGCCTTCTTCCGGGCTCCGGGGTTCATAAGTGGCCCAGCAGGTTTCCCCGGCATGGCCCGCCTCATTTCCCACCCACCGGACATCCGGGCCTGCATCCCCGAAAATAACCGCTCCCGGCTGCATCGCCCGGGTAATGGCCCAGGTAGATTCCCAGCCGTAATACGTAGCCCGGTCGATTTTCCGGGTCTCCCGGCTATTTCCGTAATATCCGTCTCCGCCGTTGGCCCCGTCATGCCAGGAAATAAACAGGTCGCCGTAATTATTGTAAAGCTCCCGGAGCTGTTTCCGGTAAAGGTCAACATATTCCGGCGTTCCGTACAGCGGACTGTTGCGGTCCCACGGGGAACAGTAAATTCCCATTTTCATCCCGAGTTTATCACAGGCTTTCCGGTATTCTTGTACCATATCTCCTTTTCCGTTTTTCCACGGGCTTTTCCGGATGCTGTACTCCGTGGTTTCCGTAGGCCAGAGGCACAGGCCGTCATGGTGCTTGGCCACAACGATCACACCTTTGAATCCGCCTTCTTTTGCCGCAGATACAATCTGTTCTGCATCAAACTCAGAAGGATTAATCAGCGAAGGGCTTTCATCCCCGTAACCCCATTCCCGGTCGGTATAGGTTCCTGTGCTGTAGTGGATGATGCAGTACATTTCCATTTCATGCCACTTCAGCTGTGCTTCGGAAGGCAGGGCACCGTAAGGCGGAAGGGCAGTCTGTGCACGGCAAGGCAGCATCCCTAAGATAACCCCGGCCGTAATGATCCGTTTTCTCATTATTTTTGACTGTTGGGATTATGGTCCAGCATCGCATGGTCCGATGATGGGAGCTGTGTATGACTGCTTTTCAGCTCATCAAAAACAAGCACTTCATTTTTTCCTTTCCTGAGCCAGGAAGCGGGCACGTAAAGGGTCTGCTGCGGACCGATATTCCAGTATTTGCCCAGGTTACGCCCGTTCAGGAAGACAAAGCCTTTCCCGAAATTACGCATATCAAGATATGTGTCCCCCAATTGTTGAAGGGTAAAACTGCCTTTGTACAGTGCCGGCCGGCTTTCCTTCATCTCCTTTTTCCTGCTGAAAGAAAATTTCCCGGGGGTTTTAAAAGGGAAGCGGTACAGTTCCCATCCGGATATCACCTGTCCGTCAAGAGAAACAGATTCCGTAATCCCGTGGCGGTTGTCATTAAGGAAAGGGCCGTAGTTGATGCGCCCGTTGTTTTCTACCCACAGATCCAGGACGGTCTCCGTTGAAATCCCGGTCAGATCCACAGCATTCTGGTTCAGCCTCCGGTCAAGGCTTCCCTTATAAATGCCGTCCACATATACCTGTGCATAATCCCTGAGCTCCTGAAGCTTCAGCAGCCCTCCTTTTTTTATCCGGGTGCGGTATAAAACAAAACCGTAGGCCTGGTCCAGGTCTTCAAAAGATAACGGTTTGTCAGAACGCCTGGGCAGCGGAAGCTGGCTGAACAGGTCTGCATGCTGTTCCAGTGCAATATCCGGGATTCTGGTCGCAGGTTTCTTAACAGGAACCGGCGGCAGAGATTCTCCTGCAGGAAGATATCGGGCAATCACCTTCCTGAAAGCATGAAATTTTTCGGTAGGGTTCCCGGCCTCATCAAGGGGCGCGTCATAATCATAGCTGGATACCTGGGGTGAGTAGGGCAGTTCTTTATTCATGTTGGCCCCGTTCATAAATCCCCGCGTGGTGCCTCCGTGGAACATGTACATATTTACTGATATTCCGGCTGCCAGCAGCTTATCCAGTGTTTTGGCCGATTGCTCCGAAGATACATCCGCGTGCTTTTTCCCCCAGTCGTCAAACCATCCGGGATACCATTCCGCCACATAGTAAGGCCCTTTTCCGTTATGGTAGGTATTGATGAGCGACTTCACCTGTGCCGGGTCCTCCAGTCCGTTAACGGCCGGAAGGTAACCGGGAAGATAGCCCGCAGGCATTTTTTCGGCACCGTCGCAGGTAAAGAGGATCCCATCGAAACCGGCTTCCCTGAAGATTTTGCGGTTAAGGTCCATGTAGTTTTTATCATCGCTGTAGGACCCGTATTCGTTTTCGATCTGGATCATCAGGATATTGCCGCCGTGGGTAACCTGAAGCGGGATCAGCTGCTTTGCCAGTGCCCTGATATAGCGGGTGTAGGCTGCCATAAATTTAGGGTCGGTGCTTCTTACCTTCATGTTCCGGTCTTTCAGGAGCCACCACGGATAACCTCCGAATTCCCATTCTGCGCAGACGTACGGGCTGGGGCGCAGTACCACCCACAAACCTTCTTCATGGGCCGTCTTTACAAATTCGGCAATATCGCTGTTCCCGCTGAAATCATAGGTTCCCGGGGTTTCTTCATGCACGTTCCAGAACACATAGGTGCCTATCGTATTAAGGCCCATGGCTTTGGCCATCTTCATCCGGTCGCGCCAGGATTCCCTGGGGATGCGGGGGTAATGCATTTCCCCGGAGATCATCTGCAGGGGCTTTCCGTCCAGCAGGAAGTCAGATTCGCCAAGGGTAAAAGTATGCCGGCCGGGCTGCTGGCCGTAAGAAAAATTTCCTGCACAGGAAAAGAACAGGATACACAGTATCGCATACAGTCTGTTCATATTTTTTAATATCATATAAGATTCAGGCTTAGTTGATTTCATTGTTCACCATACTGCAAATATAAACATGTGGTACTGAAGATACCGTACTATTTTATATTTTTCAGCTGAATATACGCTTCCCTGAAAACAGCATCATCCAAAACGACCGTTTTTACAGAGGGAAAGCAGATATGGCAGATTGGGTGCGCATCAGTTCCCGAAGATGAAGGAACGGGAAAAGAAGCTTTCACAGCACAGGGAATTCCGGCAGAACTTTCTCCGGAAAATGCCGTGATGAAAGATGGGATTGCAAAAAAGCTTAAAAAGATTTACCTGATTCCCTGGAAATATTTTAAAACAAACGCCTGCCTGTAAGGCGACACATCGTATCGTATGATCTTTTTTACCGGCTGAAAATATAAGGCATGGCCACCGTGTGTAAGATAACCGGTATTTAAAAAATTATCTGATCCATTAACCGGCCGGGAATAATACATCCGCTTGCTCAGACATTACCCGGGGCAAAGACAAGGTTTTACATGATCTGTCAACAGTTCATTGAATGTTTGCAATGATTTATTGTTTCTAATGCTTTAACCGTGAACAACAGTTGAGGAAACGGCAAAAATGTGGTATATGCTGATAATAATTCACACTCTATTGACGTTAGCATATATAAAATACAATTACAATGAGGCAGGACTATTATCTTAACTAATAACCCTACTACGATGAAAACAAAATTCGATCATCCGTTCTCCGATGAAGAACAGTTTAAAGGGACACTCCTGGTTTTCCTTTCCGAAATTCTTAAAAGTCTGGACAAAAAAGAGTCCTGCAGCTCCGGATATTATGACAGCGCAGACGTTAAGCAGCTGCTGAACATCAGTGACCGGACGCTTCACCGCCTCAGGAAATCCAAAGCAATCCCGTATGTGAAGATCGGGAGGAAAATATTCTATCCGAAATCCTTCTTTAACGGTACCGGCCAGCCCTGATGCAGCCCCTGAAAAAAGGAATAAACGGCATTTCCTGTACCTGCTTTCTTATGCAGCCCATGTCCTGAAGATCAAATGAAAATCAGCCGCCTGTAACAGGCGGCTGATCTGCAATAGGAAAGGAAGCATCTGCCCTGCCTGATGCTTTGGGTACCGGCCTGCAGTGCAGGTCTGATCAGGAGGCACATGGGAATTCATCCTGTCATAGCAGGTCTGCCTGTGCGGTATGGCCGGGACCCGTTGCTCCGGGTCCGGCGGAAGCAAAGTCCGCGAAAAAATGCTTTTACCGATATCAGGGATCATAAGGCAACAGCGGTTACCAGAACCATTGAACACCTGCCGGCTGTTTTTCTGCAGAATACAAATCCAGCCTCCATCATTTTTACGGATTAATCATTTGCCGCTTCTGCAATCCGGAAGCACCGGATGTGCATTGGATATAATTTACCGGAAGGATAAGCAGACAATCAGCGCGGAACGGTACCCCAATATGGGCTTGCTCCTCCGGGTTTTATCCGGTGTTTGTTCGGTATTTGTTCGGAAAAAACATCTTTTTTCCGAACAAATACCGAAGGAGTATCGAAGAAGTACCGAAGAAAAGGGGAAGGAACCCTGCCAAAACCTGCCAAAACCGGACAATAGCAGACACAGCTTTCCCGGCTATTTGAAAACAGGAAATCCTGTGGTACCTTCGTTCCGTTAACCCATAAAAACATAACAATATGGCAAGAATCACAAAAGGAATCCTCGGGGGATTCTCAGGAAAAGTAGGAACGGTAGTAGGCGCCAGCTGGCGCGGCCAGGACATCATCAGGAGCACGCCGAAGCCCAGCAGCCGGAAGGCGACCGGGAAGCAGATGCTCCAGCAGCTGAAGTTTAAGCTGGTGATCGGTTTCCTCAAGCCGCTTACCGCCATCCAGAACCGGTATTTCGGGTCAGGAAGCGGCTCGAAATCCAGGGTGAACCTGGCGGTATCGTATACCATCAGCGAAGCAGTACAGGTAACGGCGGATATCCCGGAACTGGTCTACAGCAAAGTGCTGATCACCAGAGGCGATCTGGCCGGGTTCCAGGACATCACCGCAGCCCCGCAGACCGGAAACATCATCCGGCTTTCCTGGCAGGACAATTCCGCCCAGGGCAATGCCTCGGCTACGGACAAAGCCAGTGTAGTCTGCTACAGTGAAGACCTCGGCACCTTCGGGATTTTTGAATCCGTTGCGGCGAGGACGGGCCTGACGTATGATGTTACGCTGCCGGATTACTATGCAGGAAAACAGGTCCAGGTCTGGGCCTATTTCCATAACACGGAAGAGACTTCGGCCTCCAACAGTGCCTATCTCGGTGCCCTGACCCTGGTATAGCCAGGTATGCTGACTGAATTCTGATCTCCACCCGCAGGGGTGGGGATTTTTTCTTGTTGAGATTCCGTATGCCGGTGGCTTCGGCTCTCCCGGTGGCTTCGGCTACGCTCAGCCACCGGGAGAACCGAAGCCCCACCACCATACGTTCCCGAAAATCACTATTTTTAACAACTAAAAAAGACCAACCATGAAAGGATGGATGTACATACTCCTGTGCTCCGACGGCAGCTACTATACCGGCAGCACCCATGACCTTGAATTGAGGCTCGCCCAGCATCAGGCTGGGGAAGGCGCCAACCATACCAAACAACGGCTTCCCGTACAACTTATCTATTATGAGGAATATGACCGCATCGATCTTGCGTTCTACCGCGAAAAGCAGGTACAGGGCTGGAGCAGGAAAAAGAAGGAGGCGCTGATGAATAGCCGGGAAAGAACTTAAAAAAGCAGCAGAATGTAAGAATGAAACCCATTATAAGTTCTATGATAAAGAACGGTAGGAAGGCTTCGGCTACGCTCCGGTGGCTGAGCGTAGCCGAAGCCACCGGAGCGTAGCCGAAGCCACCGAAACCCATTTTTAAGCGAAGCGGTAATGCCGTTATTTTTGCCTATTTTTAAGTACCATAAAATACCGCTATGCTGTACAAATACCGTTACCTGTTCTATGCTGCTGCTGCCATCCTGATCCTGTCTGCCGGGACGCTGCTCTTTACGCTGCTGTCCGGCAGTGATCCGGCCGCGGATTTTGATGAGAAAAAGAAGGAACTGAACGGCATATTTTCCACCTATAACGGGAAGGTCTATGCCCTGGTGCCGAGCAACGGTTATTATGAAGTCAGCGGTGCCCGGCCGGAAACGTTCCGGGTCCTGTCCGGTGCGTACAGGGATTCCCATATCGGTTATGACGGCCGGTACGTCTATGCCGGAAACCTCATCTTGAAAGGCTTACGGCCGGACCGGACTGCTGCACTCGGCAATAATTATTATACCGACGGCACCACCACCTGGTACTGCAGCGGTATTTCGGAAGCTGATGAATCGTTGGGCGCTCTTGCTTATACCGTACAGTTTATCGGTTACCGGTGGGGCCTGAATGCAAAACCGCAGAGCTACAGGTATCCTTCCGTGGAACTTCCCAAAGACGGAAAGTATCAGCCCAGACTGAGCCAGGATATCGCTGTCAGCAGCCGGCAGGCATTCTACAAAGGACTGCCGATGCCGGAAGCAGACCCCGGGCCGTTGAGGCCCCTGATAATCCAGTATCGGGAGAGAAGCGAACGCCCCGGCGTTGATTATTTCACCGACGGAAAACGGGTGTACTACCACCATCAGCGTTTGCCAACGGCTTACAGTCCGGATCTTTATGAACTGGGGATTGAAGGAGACCTGCCTTCAAGAAATACCTATCTGGTGGATCAACGGAGCGGAAGGGTATATGTGGACGGTCAGTCATTTGATCCGTCCAAAGCCCCTTACCGTCTGTTGGGCCGGTCGCTGATCCATTCCGCTCACGTTTTGTTCACGGCGAAGGACGGCATGTATTTCTACAATGCAGAAAATAAAGAAACGGAACGGGCCGGCGACCCTCCTTTCGGGCAGCAGCCGGTAGAGGAGATTGCGCCTGACGTATTCAGGAGCGGGGATCAGATCTATTACCTCTCGGTATCCGAAAGCTGGGGCCGGAAAACGGGGCTCCAGAACCGAAGGACCCATCTTCAGAAACTTGACGGTGTCAGGGCCTCGGAACTGCGGAAACTCCCTGGCGGAAATTCCGGTTACGGAAGTGTATGGCAGTCGGACCACCGGTATTTTTATTTTGACGCACTCGGAAGCTCACAGCTGATGCCGTCAGCGGTCTATGAACTCAAGGATGCCTCCGTTGCCCGTCAGCTGACCGCCTCTGCTGATCTGCGGAGCGATGATCTCCGCGACCTTCTGGATTCCGGGGCACTGAAAGAAGCGGGGAGTACCACCGTGGTTACGGCCACCACCGATTACCGGGAATACGGGAACCTGGCGTACTGGCTCATCGGTGGCGGGATTGTATTGGTCCTGATGCTCACGCTGGTTCTGAAAAAGGGAAACGGAGATCCTTTTGTCTTGAAAGACGGTTACCTGATCATCAATAATTTTTCTTTTAAAAAATACCGCATTCACGAAATTGCAAAAGTGGTATTCACCATTGAACGCACACTTACCGGCGCAGGAGGCTATAACGGAAGAATGCAGGTTATTGAGAAAAGCGGCAAAACAGGAAGGAAGCTGATGTTTGCCGGCAAAGCCACACTGCTGCCGGGATCTGATGCTGAAATGAGGCAGTATATCCAAAAACTGCAGGCCCAGCTGCGCACGCAGGGAATCAGGAGTGAAATTGCCGGTTAAACAATCTTGCTCTTAACATCATGTTCTGTACGTGGTGTGCAGAGACTCTGTTTTACGGATTCCCGTAATGGTGAAAATTGATTTTTTTAGTTATATTTGGCAAAACTTTGACCTATGAAAGAATTTTTTCTTAAATCTGATATGCCGTGTTCGTGCTTTCCTGCATACTCAGGCAGTTTCCAAATTTGTATATTCTGAGATATTCGGTGAATTAAGATATAATTTTTTCCATTAAAAAAGACCTGTCATGCGTTTTACTTCTATTGATTTTGAAAAAGCCAATAATGATTCCTGCTCGGTCTGCAGTATTGGAGTTTCTGTTTTTGAGAACAATATTTTATTGTTTTCTAATACTTATCTGATACAGCCACCCGGCAATGAATATCTCGCACTTCATACTTCCATTCATGGTATCACTGCTGAAGATACCTGTCACGAACCTCATTTCCCGGTCATCTGGAACAGGATCCGGGAGAATATTGAAGGTGAAATTGTAGTAGCTCATAACGGAAGTACAGTGGAATTTCCGATTTTAGAAAGTTTATTCAACTTTTACCAAATAGAAAAGCCCGTATTTAAACCTGTCTGCACCCAACAATTGTCACAACAGCTTTTCCCTTACCTGAATGATCATAAGCTGTCTACGCTGGCTGGTGTCTTTAATCTCGGTTTTGATGAAAACCTTCATCACAATGCGTTGTATGACTCAGAAATATGCGGCTTTATTTTTATAAAAATGAAACAGTTCTTCAGACTGGACAATAACTTCCTGCCGGATTCCAAGGCTAAGAAGACTACAGTAAAAACAGATTTTTTTACTGATACATTTGCTTCGAAAAAGATTGATTCTTCATTGATCTATCCTACTGTAAAGCCCAAATATGAAAACCATTATTTCCATACCAAGAAAATTGTAATTACCGGAGAATTCACTGCCTTTCCCAAACAAAGGAACCGCCTCGCCCAGATTCTATTTGACTGCGGAGCAGATATCAATACTTCGATTTCCAAAAATACGGATCTTGTTTTGGTAGGAACCGGCGCCGGGCCCAAGAAGATGGATAAGATCAATTCCTTAAGGATTGCCATAATGAATGAAGGGGAATTGCTGGAACTCATCCGGGAATTTATGAATGATAAATAACAGCTGAAAATTCGTATTTGTGGGAATTTTATATAAATTGGAAAGTGGTTTTTTGGCTATATTTAACGCTTAAATTGAAGTAGAATTAATGGCTATTAAAAAATCTGAGCTATACAGCTCATTATGGGCAAGTTGTGATGAGTTACGTGGCGGAATGGACGCCTCTCAATATAAAGATTATGTACTGACGATGTTGTTTGTGAAGTACATTTCAGATAAATACAAAGGCGACCCGTTTGGCGCCATCACTGTTCCGAAAGGTGCATCGTTTGATGATATGGTGGACTTGATTGGGAATGCGGAAATTGGCGATAAAATCAACAAGCAAATTTTAAATCCAATAAAGGAATCCAATAAACTCAATGAGTTTCCCGATTTTAATGACGAAAGTAAATTGGGTAAGGGAAAAGATTTGGTAGATACGGTTTCTAATTTGGTTCGTATTTTCAACGATCCGAGTTTGGATTTTTCTGGTAACTCTGCCGAAGGTGATGATATTTTGGGTGATGCTTATGAATATTTGATGCGCCATTTTGCTACGGAAAGTGGAAAATCGAAAGGACAGTTTTATACGCCTGCCGAAGTTTCGAGAGTATTGGCAAAAGTGATTGGCATTAATCAAAATAATTCGTCTAATCAAACTACAGCTTACGATCCAACCTGCGGTTCGGGTTCTTTATTATTAAAGGTTGCCAACGAATCAGGTAAACATATCACACTTTATGGGCAAGAAAAAGAAACGACTACTGCCAACTTAGCGCATATGAATATGATTCTGCATAATAGCCCTACCGCAGAAATTATAGCAGATAATACCTTGAGCCGTCCGTTTTACAAAGAAGACAATGGTTCGCTCAAAAAGTTTGATTACGTGGTTGCCAATCCGCCTTTCTCATTGAAAAGCTGGAGCAATGGCGTGAATGTGGACAGCGATGAACACAACCGTTTTGCATTAGGCGTTCCTCCCGAAAAGAATGGCGATTATGCTTTTCTGTTGCACATTTTACAATCTTTAAAAGCCAATGGAAAAGGTGCGGTGGTATTGCCTCACGGTGTTCTGTTCCGTGGGAATGCCGAGGGAGAAATCCGTAAGAATATTTTAAAGAAAGGCTACATTAAAGCCATTATCGGTTTGCCTGCCAACTTGTTTTATGGTACGGGTATTCCGGCTTGTATCATTGTGTTGGATAAAGAAAATGCCGAACACCGCAAGGGTTTGTTTATGATTGATGCGAGCAAAGGATTTGTGAAAGATGGTAACAAAAACCGGTTACGGGAGCAGGACATCCGCAAGATTACCGATGTGTTTGATGCGTTTGCTGAAGTACCGAAGTTTAGCCGAATGGTGTCGATGACGGAAATTGCCGACCCTAAAAACGATTACAACCTCAACATTCCACGATATATTGATACGCAGGAAGCCGAAGATATTCAGGATTTGGCGGGGCATTTGTCGGGTGGCATTCCGCAGAAAGATGTGGAGGGTTTGCAGGCGTATTGGGATTTGTTCCCTTCGTTGAAAACCGATTTGTTCAATCCGGCAAGAGTAGGTTATTTTGAATTAAAAGTACCTGCGGAAACCATTAAAACCACCATTTTCAATCATCCCGAATTTGTAGCTTTTAATACAAAAATGCACACTGCTTTTGATAAATGGTTGCACGAACAACAAACGAAATGGAATGCTTTAGATAAAGGTTTTGCGGTAAAAGAAGCCATAGAAACCTCGGCACAAACCATTCTGAGCCATTTTGAAAACAATGCTTTGGTGAACCGCTATGCGATGTACCAACACCTGATGCAATACTGGAACGAAGTGATGCAGGACGATTTTTATTCGATTTCTTTGGACGGCTGGAAGGCAGGAAACGAATACACCCGATTGGTCATCAAAGGAAAAAAAGGAAAAGACGGTAAAACCGCACAGGACAAAGAGATTGCAGGTTTGGCGGGTATTGAAGGCAGAATGGTAACGCCGGAAATGATGATACATTATTTCTTCAAGGAACAAAATGACAGCTTGCAGGATTTGGAAAATCAACTGAACCTTACGCAGGAAGCCCTTGCGGAAATAGAAGAGGAAAACAGCGGAGAAGAAGGTACTTTCAGTGATTTGGAAAAAATAAATCTTAAAAATGTAAAAGACTTTTATAAGGAACGTAAAGCCGATAATGCCTCTAAGGAAGAATTGAAATACATTAAAAACTATATTGATACACAGGAAGCTTTGGGTGGCATTAGCAAACTGATAAAAATTGCAAAGGAGAATTTGGAAGTAAAAGTGGTGGCGCAATATCCTTTATTAACCGAAACCGAAATAAAAGATATGGTGATTAACCACAAATGGACACCCGTATTGCAACAGGCATTGCAAAGCGAACAAGAAAAGCTGAGCCAAAACCTTACGCAACGCATTAAGGAACTGGCAGACCGCTACCAACAAGCTTTGCCAACTTTGGAAACCAAAACATCGGAGGCTTCGCAAAAAGTATTGGCTCACTTGCAAAAAATGGGATTGGTATGGTAAAGGAAAATATGATGAAGCAGACGGAGATTGGGTTGTTGCCTGAGGATTGGGAGGTTAAAGAATTGGTTGAAGTAGCAGAGTTAATTAATGGTAGAGCTTATTCACAATTCGAATTACTTTCAAGAGGTAAATATAGAGTTTTGAGGGTAGGTAATTTTTTTTCAAGTGATAAATGGTATTGGAGTGATTTAGAATTAGCTAATAAATTCTATGTTGAAAAGGGAGATTTAATGTATGCGTGGTCAGCTTCATTTGGACCTAAATTTTGGTACAGTGAAAAGACAATATACCATTATCATATCTGGAAAGTTGAAGTATTTAAATCTTTAAACAAACATTTTTTGTACCATTTACTCATTCAAGATAAAGAAGCAATACTTAATCAATCTCAAGGTGGAACTATGTTCCATATCACAAAAGAAGCGATGGGAAAACGTAAATTTCCCTTTCCTCCCTTACCCGAACAAGAAGCGATAGCGGAAGCCTTGAGTGATGCCGATGCGTGGATAGAAAGCCTGGAGCAACTCATCGCCAAAAAACGCCTCATCAAACAAGGGGCAATGCAGGAATTGTTGTCGCCTAAGGAGGATTGGGAAGTGAAGAAGTTGGGGGAGGTTATAGATGTTTATCGAGGAGGTTCGCCAAGACCTATTCAAGATTTTATTACAGATAAATTGGATGGAATAAATTGGATAAAAATTGGCGATACACCATCATCAGGAAAATATATTGTAAGTACAAATGAGAAAATCATTCCTGAAGGTGAAAAAAATTCTAGAAGAGTTTATCCCGGAGATTTTCTCTTATCAAATTCAATGAGTTTTGGACGACCTTATATTCTTAAAATAGATGGTTGCATACACGATGGTTGGCTAGTGTTACAAAATTATAAATCATCTTTTGACACAGAGTTTCTATATTATTTATTGACTTCTAAATATATTTTAGACCAGTATAAAAGTAAAGCAGCAGGAAGTGGTGTATTAAATTTAAATAAAGAAGTAGTTAACACTGTAGAATTAATAATTCCATCCCTCACCGAGCAAGCCCGCATCGCCACGATATTATCGGATATGGATGCGGAGCTGGAAGCTTTGGAAGAGCAACTGGGCAAAGCAAGAAAGGTAAAACAAGGGATGATGCAGGAATTGCTGACGGGGAGAGTGAGGCTGGTGTAGAAAAATAATAAAAAATTAAATATAAAAACTAAAACTATGAAAAGAGAAGAATTTAAGAATTGGCTTATTAATATTTACAAAGAGGGACAAGGAATGGATTCTGGTTCAGCAGAAAACAGAGTAAGTAATGCGCAAAAAGTTGAAAATGCTTTAGGGGATTTGGATGGACATTTTGATAATGATAAATTAGAATCTTTGATGAGACAACTTCATTACGCAAAAGGAGAAACGAAGCCTTTGCTTAAAGGAATTGACATCAAAGGTAACTACGTCACTGGTATGGCAACATTGAGGCAAAGTGTCAGAAGATACTTAGAATTCAAAAGGTCTGAAAATAGATGAACATCAAGATATCCTGCTCAATTAATCATCAATTCAGATAACACTTCATTAATGAATGATAACCTAAAAAAAATAAAAGAACTTTTAGACTATAATTTTCTAATCGATACTTATCAACGTGGTTACCGATGGGATACTACACAGGTATTTAGCTTGTTGAATGATATTAATGAATTTACACCCGAATTTCAATCGTTCTATTGTTTGCAACCTTTGGTCGTGAAAAGATTGGATGATAAAACTTTTGAGTTAATTGATGGACAGCAAAGAGCAACAACTATTTGTTTGATATTGATGTTCTTTGACTCTAAAAGATTTCAACTTATATATTCTACCAGAAATACAGAAGAAAATGGGATTAATTCTTTTTTTGAAAGTATTATAAATTTATCAACTCCTGAATTTCTGTTAAATAATGAATTGGAAGATTTTCAAGCTGTTGACAATATGATTTCTAAACATTGGAAAGAGATAATTGTACAAAATAATCCCGATATCAATAACGTTGACAATTTTTATTTTTATAGAAGTTTTTGTGTTATAAAAAACTGGTTCAATCCATTTGATGAAAAGTCAAAACAAGAGTTTTTACACAAATTATGGACGCTTACTAAAGTGATTTGGTATGTAGAAAATGAAGAGTCATCCGATAAAAAAATCATCAAGAAATTCATTGATTTTAATGAAGGTAAAATTGAACTTGAGCAGGCTGAGCTTATTAAAGCATTATTCGTACTTGATATTTTAAAGAATCCAAATGTTATTCAACGTCAATACGAAGAAAATCAATTTGCTGATGATTGGAATTTGATAGAACATCAAATGGGAGATGATAAGTTTTGGCAATTTATTTCTAATAATAAAAATGATAAAAACATAGCCAACAAAATCAATCTTTTGTTTCAGTTACACAATGGATTTGGAAAAACGGAAGATCATTTTTACAATTACAGAAAGTTTGAGAAATCATTTAAAACAACAACAGTTGAAGATAAACTTAGTTGGGATAAAATCACCACTTTGTACAATAGTTTAGAAGAATGGTTTTTTGATAGAACATCTTATCATTTAACTGGTGCAATCATTCATCTTACCAATTTTAATATTTCAAAAATTCTTGAAACCGCAGTAAAATCTGATAGTAAGAAAGCATTTCGAAACAGCCTTCGAAGTATTTTATCTGATTTTTTTAAAGATAATGGAACGTGGAAAAAAGGGTTTAATCCGCAACTAATCAAATACAATGAATCCGGTATTTTTAAAGTGTTGTTTCTGTACAATATTGCACTTACTGAAGTAGGTGAAAAAGATTCATTTTTTCCCTTCTATCGCTTTTATGATACCAAGAATTGGAACATAGAACACATATTAGCTAAGAATGATGATGGATTGGAAACGTTTGAGGAATTCAATAGTTTTCATAATGATATTACGTCTTTATTAGATGCATCAGCTAAAGAAGAAATAAATGATGAAAATAAAAGCATAATAACAAGTCTATTAGATGAGTTATCTCAATTAATCGAGACAGGTAAAAAAGCAGAATGTAAAAGAAAAATTAAAGAAGTAAACAACAAAATAGCTGAATTTTTTAGTATTGATGACTTTAATAATTTATGTCTTTTGGACCAGTCTACCAATATAAAGGTTGGCAAAAAGCCATTCAGAAGAAAGAGGAATATTATATTGAACTTAGATCAGGAAATTGAAATAGAAAAAAACGCTTATATTCCAATTGGAACAAGATATGTTTTTTCCAAACAATCGACTCCATCAAAGTTTTATCAAATTAATTATTGGAGTTTAAAGGATAGAAAATATTATGATGAAATAATAAAGACCACGATTGACAATTTTTTAAAAGAAGAGAAAGATGGAGCAAACTAAATCTTTTTATGACATTGTAAGCAAATATATTATTGAAGTACCAATAATACAAAGAGAGTATGCACAGGGCAGAAATACTGAAAAGGTAAAATCTATCAGGAAAAGATTTGTCACTGATCTTGCTAAAACAATCACAAATAATGAAGAAATGCATCTTGGATTTGTGTACGGAAAAATTGAAGGAAAAGAAAATCTCAAGAGAAAAATATTAAATAAAGAAGCTGTCTCGTCAATATTAGAAGCTGTTAAATTCTATGCACACAATTTAGAGTTTAAAATTTCAGCGAATATAGATGAAATAGAAAATGAGGATTCTAACCAAAATCTTTTGAAATTTATTCCTTTGGACGGTCAGCAAAGATTAACAACCTTGTATTTATTATACTGGTACTTATATTTCAAAGGTGCAAAATCAAATAATAATGACTGGCTCAGTAATTTTAAGTATTCAAATAGAAAATCTTCTCTAACATTTTGTAAGGAATTAGTCAATGCAGAAAATATTGATTCTCTACGAAAAAAGCAAAAAAAGAATTCTAAAATAAACATAAAAGAATTGATTGTCAATTCAAGTTTCTTTTTGAAAAAATGGAGTAAAGATTCAACAGTAAGTGGAATGCTCGAAATGTTGTTATCTATAGAAAGTGCTTTCGATTCTGATTTTGATTATTCTAAAATAAATGTTGAAGAACTGCCTTTCATTTTTGATTTTATGGATTTAGATTCATTGAATCAAACAGATGATTTGTACGTGAAAATGAATTCTAGAGGAAAGCAGTTGTCAGATTATGAACATTTTAAATCTTGGTTACAAGAGTACCACAAAGAAGGTGAAGATAATGTTTGGATGGACTCTTTTTGGAGAAAGCTCGATACCGTTTGGCTGAATTATTTTTGGAGAAATATGGATGCTGATTTTAGTGCATTGGACGATTTCTTCTACAATTACATTAAGAATTTGGCATTAATGTATTGTTTAGCAAATAATAAAGAAATCCCTTTTGAAAAACTTAAAGAAAGTTATAATTTAATTAGGAATACAGAGGTTTATGACAATCAGAAAATAGCTTATATACCTTTAGATAAGTATTTCATTAAATGGATTGATGATGAGAATAAAGAAAGAAGATTTTTTATATTTAATTTAAATTCACTTAAGTTTATCGAAAAAGCTTTTGATTCTTTGATTTATTTAGAACAAAATGACAATTATAAGGAGTTAAAATTACAGGATATAGTTTGTAGGCCATTTATTGAAAATATACCTTCTGATTTTTTCTTAAAGTCAAATTTATTTACTCCAACCTTGTGGCATTCTGTCTTTTATTATTCTTTTATTATTTTCATTAACGATAGAGATCGAGACGAATTTACAGTAACAGGGTTACAGGAATGGTTAAGATTTACTAGAAACATTATTTATAACACATACATTCAAAGTCCAGAGAATTTCAATAGTGCATTGAAACAGATCAATAACATTGAGCTTTTAAAATTCCAGATTAATGATGCCGTTTTAAATAACAAAGTAGAGAATGTATTTTTTGAAAACAGTCAATTTGAAGAAGAAAAGACAAAAATTGCGCTGATTAATGTGGAGGGCTGGAAAGAACAAATTCAACTACTCGAAAATCATTCATATCTCTATGGACAGATAAATTTTGTTTTAAATTTTGCAAAAGATGAGTCAGTAAATTATTCTTTAGTCGATTTTGTTAAGTATGGTAATGCTGTAACGAAATTATATAGCAAAGAAATAAGGCAGACTGCTGAAAAAATTCTAGAACGGTTTTTACTTTGTGAAGATTTTTATCTCCCTTATTATAAATCAAATTATATTTTTTGTAATAGTTCTTTAGGTGGGTTAAGAACTAAAAATGAGAATTGGCGAATGTTCTTTAAAGGGAATAAAATAAACACTTTAAAAACAGCAATAGATAAATTAAAAAATAATCCAGTTACCCCTGAGTCACTTATAAATTACATTAACAACTATCTCTCATCAAGCAATTTAAAGCAATCTGATTGGAAATATTTGTTTCTAAAATTTCCTCAAGCTATTAGTTATTGTAAAGAAACTGCAATTCGAAAGGAGTCAGAAAATGATATTCGATTATTAAAAGGTTTTCCAATATTTGCTTATCATAGTGAGTTGAGGAGCTATTGTTTATTTTTAGAATTTAAAGACAAAAGTGCTACGAAAGACAACAGGATTTCCCCAGCTAAATTTTATCCATTTACTACATTTTGGTATTTTAAGGATAAAAATACAGATGGACATCCCGGTGTTTATTTGGAAGGATTTAGCCACAATAATAGAAACTACAAACTTGAAATTAGATATTCAAAGGCAAAAGAAGAATTTGAATTATTATTTTTTCATAAAGAAGAAATAGAAAATAGAGCATCCGATGTTAGTTTAGAAAATCTCAGTTTTGTTTTCGATTCCGATTTTAAACATTATTTTAAATCTGTTCCTTTTGAAAAAATAGAAAATGAGCTAGATATTATTTGCTCAGAACTTAAAACCGTAAGTCAATGATCAATCCCATAGAACGCATCACCCAAAACAGAATCATCCAACTCTTTCAAAAAGAATTGGGTTACACCTATTATGGTAATTGGGAAAAACGAGAACACAACAGCAATGTAGAAGAAGAAATTCTAAAACAGAATTTGTTGAGCAGAGGTTATTCAAAGACCCTTGCAGATAAAGCGGTAAAAGAAGTGTATGATTTGGCAACTACCAATTCCGGTAATTTGTACCACCGCAACAAAGCAATGTATTCGCTGTTGCGCTATGGTGTAAAAGCCAGACCAGATTTGGGTGAGCAGTTTGATACCATTTTTCCGATTGATTGGCAAGATTTTGAAAAGAACGAATTTGGGATTGCAGAAGAAGTTACTCTGACTAAGGGAGAAAACAACCGCCGTCCGGATCTAGTGTTATATATGAATGGGATTGCCATTGGCGTTTTGGAATTGAAAAGAGGGACGACTGATATTTCGGAAAGCATCAATCAATCTATTTCCAATCAAAAAGTATTGTTTAACGAATGGTTTTATACCACTGTGCAATTGCTTATGGCAGGCAATAATACACAAGGTTTGAAATACGGAACGATAAAAACTAAAAACAAATATTACTTAGCTTGGAAAGAAGACGAAGCTGATAACGAAGGATATAAGCTGGATAAATATTTAAAAAAACTTTGCCAAAAAGAGCGCCTAATCGACTTGATATATAATGGTGTTGTGTTTGATGGAGGCGAAAAAAAACTTCCTCGTCCACACCAGTATTTTGCTTTGAAAGAAGCGCAGAAATTTGTACGTAAAAAAGAAGGCGGTATTATTTGGCATACTCAAGGTTCGGGCAAATCATTGATGATGGTGATGCTTGGCAAATGGATTTTGGAGAATGTTGCCAATTCAAGAATTGTGATCTTAACCGACCGCACCGAATTAGACGACCAGATAGAAAGGGTCTTTAAAGATGTGGGCGAAACCGATGTAGCTAAAACAAGGTCAGGAAAAGAATTGATGCAGTTTCTAACTTCTTCAAGACCGAGATTGGTTTGTTCGCTGATTCACAAATTTGGTAATAAAACAGAGACCGATTTTGACGCTTTCATTAAAGAATTGCAAAAGAATCCTGTGCAAACGCAAGGGGAGATTTTTGTTTTTATAGATGAATGTCACCGTACCCAAAGCGGTAAACTCAATCAAGTAATGAAAGCTGTTTTACACAATGCAGTGTTCATTGGTTTTACCGGAACACCTTTGTTGAAGGAAGATAAGAAAACAACGATGGATATATTTGGACGATACATTCATACCTATAAATTTAACGAGGCGGTAGAAGATGGTGTTGTAAAAGACTTGATGTACGAAGGTCGTTCTATCGAGCAAAACCTGACTTCTCAAACCAAGGTTGACCAGTGGTTTGAGGCTAAAACAGCTGGTTTAAATGATTTCCAAAAGAACGAACTGAAAAAGAAATGGGGCACGATGCAGAATGTGTTGAGTTCCAAAAGCAGAATGGAAAAAATTGTGGCAGATATTGTTGTTGACTTCTCTGTGAAACCACGCCTAAGGTCTCAAAGTGGAAATGCTATTTTAGTGGCTTCCAGTATTTATGAAGCGACGAAATATTATAATTTATTTCTGAATACAGAACTTAAAAATAAATGCGCCATCATCACTTCTTACAATCCAAATGCAAGTGATATCTCATTGGAAGATACAGGAGCAGACAATGAAACAGATAAGCAGTTTATCTTTAAGACCTACACAGATCTGTTAAAAGGCGTCAGCCCAAAAGGCAATAAATCCAAAACAGAAACATACGAGACTGATTCCAAAGAAAGTTTCCGTAAAGAACCTGCAAGAATGAAATTGCTGATTGTTGTTTCTAAATTGTTGACAGGTTTTGATGCGCCACCTTGCACCTATATTTACATCGACAAAAGAATGCAGGATCATACATTGTTTCAAGCAATTTGCAGGGTAAACAGATTAGATACGGATGATAAAGATTTTGGCTATATCATTGATTATATGGAGTTATTTGGCAATGTAACAGACGCCATTAATGTTTACACTTCTGAATTAGACAGCGAAGGTTTTACAAAAGAAGAAGTTGGCATTCAATTGAAAGACCGTTTGAAAATAGCCAAAGACCGCCTATTTACAGCATTAGAAACAGTGGAGAGTATTTGTGAAAATGTGGCTTCACCAAAGAATGATTTGGCATACATTCATTATTTCTGTGGAAATACAGAAAATTCCGAAGATTTAAAAGCAACAGAATATAAAAGAATGGCACTCTACAAAGCGATTGTAGAATACATACGTGCCTATGCTAATGTGAAAGCAGATTTTATCGATGCAGAATTTACAGATGCAGAAATCAAAAGATTTAATGACAAGTTAGATGAATATTTGAATCTACGTGAAATCATCCGTATTGCTTCCGGAGAAACGATTGATTTGAAGGCTTACGAAGCAGATATGCGATTCTTGATTGATACTTACATTAAAGCAGATGAGTCGGAAGTGATTTCTCCGTTTGAAAATATCTCTTTATTGGATTTATTGGAAACGGATATGGATAAAGCCATTGACAGTTTGCCAAAAGAAATAAAAGGAAATCAGGAAGCAGTCGCTGAAGTTATTGAAAATAACGTTCGTAGCAAAATTGTTGAAGAGCATTTACTCGATCCTAAGTATTTCGATCATATGTCTGTTTTGTTACAGGAACTAATCGAGAGAAGAAAACAGGAAACTATAAACTACCGAGATTATTTAAAAGAAATGGCAAATGTAATCCGACAAGTTAACCAAGGTAAGAAAGATGGCGTTCCAAAATCTTTAAATACGAAAGGAAAAGTAGCTTTATATCATACGTTGGATGGCGATGAGAGTTTGGCACTTCTGCTTGAAGAAAAAGTACAATATGCTAAACAGGAAGGCTTCAGAGAAAACTTAGCGAAGCAAAAGTTGGTAAAAAAAGCTATTTTTGATGTACTTGATGATGTAAGTAAAGTGGAAGATATTTATAAAATTATTGATGCCCATAAAGACGAATACTAATGAAAAGTGACATCCTACATATTGGTCCGGTAGAAATCGAAGTGACTTTTAAAGCAATTAAAAATCTGCATTTAAGTGTTCATCCACCTAATGGAAGAGTAACCATAGCTTCTCCTGAGTTTTATGATTTGGAAAAGATTAAAATATATGCTGCTACGAAACTAGGCTGGATTAAAAGAGAACAGGATAAAATTAGAAGGCAAGAATGGGAAGAACCAAAATTGATGATAACTCGGGAAAGTCATCAGTTTTTAGGGAAGCGTTATTTATTAAAAGTAATTGAAGCTAATCGACCAAAATTGGTTTTAAAACACAATACAATTGAGCTCTATTCATTACCAGAAGCTACTGTAGAGCAAAAACGAAAGACTCTTTATAATTGGTATAAAAGAGAATTAGAAGCCAAAATTGAAAACTTAATTTTTGATTATGCTCAACAAATGAATATTTCAGACCTTAATTTTGGTATCAGAAAGATGAAAACTAAATGGGGAAGTTGCAGTATTGAAAAACGAATGCTTTGGTTTAATATCGAACTGGCAAAAAAACCGATTGACTGTATTGAATATATTGTAGTGCACGAAATGATTCATTTAATTGAAAGACATCATAATAAAAATTTTATTTTATTAATGGATAAATACCTGCCTGGTTGGCGTACTCAAAAAAAAATATTAAATGAATTACCACTGTAATAACTTTTTAAATTAATCTAAAGCTTAAGAAATGCCCCACCACCAAAACATCGCCCTCCTCGAAGACAACTCCAAGCATTTGGAAAAGCTGGAAGCCTATCTTAGTAAGATTCCCAATGCGAGGATTGTACTCAGAAGCAGGTCATCCGACCATTTTTTTGAGCAGCTTGGAACAGTACAGGTACATCCCGATATTCTGATCGCAGACCTGGATTTGGGTAATGACAGCATGACGGGGATGGAGGTCGCGCAGGAACTGAAAATCCCGGTGTTTTTTGCGAGCATCAATACCGCCGATTATATTGAGCATATCGAGCACCTGAAACGCGATGCGGAAATTTGTGTAGATCATATCACCAAGCCTTTTACGGAAGAGCAGTTTGTTAAAAGCTTTACCAGGTTCCTTCGGGAAGTGGAGCTGTTCTGCGGGCTCCAGTATGTATACCTTGATTTCAACAGAACCAAAAAGAACCGGATCCTGATTGATGAGATTGTGTATCTCTGTGCCGATAAGCAGGCCGGATCGGAATCCAACAACAAACAGATCCACTTCATTAACCGGAAGCCTGAAAACCTGGTCGACTTTTCTTTTTCCAGGATGGAAGAGAAAGGGCTGCTGACAAGCCAGTTTGTAACCATCCATAAATCTTTCCGGGTGAATAAAAGGCACATCCGGTGTTACCATAAAAAAGAAGAAACGGTGGAGATCAGCCTTTTCGGTGACAACGGTAAAATCGAGTCCCGCCATTTGCCGGTGTCTGAAAATTATCAGGGTGCCCTGAAAAAAATATTAGGCTAAGCCGCTCTCATTCCTCAGAAAAAACTTTTTGTTCCTGCGTTTCCGGTGATATTTCCGGAAACGCATTTTTATTGTTTTTAGGATTGGGATTTGATGATTGATTGGAGTCGACAAATTAAAAATGCGGTATCCGAAAAGCAGAAAGAGTAGGAAATTAAAAATACAAACAATTAGATATTATGAGTAATTCAAAAACAACGTCGCCTTCTCCAAAAACAGCTCCTGGTAAAAACTGGCCAAGTAAAGTTCAAGGTAAACCATCAGGAAATGGAAGAGATTATAATCCGCCAAAAACTAAAAGATAATTATTAACCTTTTAATCTAAGAATTATGGCAAAGAAAACAATTAAACCACAGGATAACGAATCAAATATTTCTAATCCTAATAAAGGCACTTCTGGTACGAATATCCAATACGATCAAAACCAAGATAATCGTAGGAAACAATTAGACGCTAACAATAAGAGTAAATCTTAGTACCTATGCAATAACCTGAGAACGTTCTCAGGTTTCTTTATGTTAACAAATTTGTATTTATGAGGGGCTCAATACTTTCAATTACCTATCTTGCAACTTCAACCGCATCCCATGGCCTTAAAATACTACCTCATCATCATAACCCTCCTTACATTCCTGTCCTTCGGATGGGATAAGCGGATGGCAAAAAACGGGCAGCGCAGACTATCCGAAAGTGTTTTGCTGATCCTTACATTTTTAGGAGGTACTTTTGGAGCATTGCTCGGGATGACCTTTTTTAAACACAAATACGCAAAAAAAACATTTATCCTCAAATTAATACTGGTGGTTGCTGTACAGTTGGGTCTTATTTTTCTTTTAAAAGAACATCTGACGGATCAGCGATGAGTAATTATTTACTTATTCTGAATAAGTTTTTCCAGCTTTCCGATCATCTCCTTTTGTTGCTGAAGCATGGTTTGACTGCGTCGAATCTTCAATTTCAAGACAAAAGAATATGTGAATTAATAACACTGACTTCTTGATACAATTTTCTTCGAAAAATCACTCGAAGAGACGGTGGCAGCCCATCAATCAACGGAATTGGCTTATCTGGAAGTATCTGATTAACAAGCTTGCGGTTTGTCCTTCACCGGTTCTCGATACAGAATTCTTTCAGAATTCTACTCGAACTGACGTCTGCGGTTCATCGATCGACAGGATTGCTTGTTTGGCCTTAACGACCATTAAACTTTCAGCGTTAAACAAATTGAAAGAACGGGCCACCAAAAAAAGTTTTATGTCCGAAGCGCGGCGGTAATAGTGATCAACAGACCTATATTAAATCCGCGCAAGTTTAAACTTTTTAGCGTAGGCTCAATTTGTAGCGTTAAGAAAGTTTTGGGTCTTGAACTTTTGGTTTTTTTGTTTCAAGACAAAAGAATATGTGAATTAATAACACCAACTTCTCGATACATTTTTCTTAGAAAAATCACTGAAGAGACGATGGCAGACCATCAATCAACGGAATTGGCTTATCTGGAAGTATCTGATTAACAAGCTTGCGGTTTGCCATTCACCGGTTCTCGATACAGAATTCTTTCAGAATTCTACTCGAACTGACGGTGGCGGTTCAGCGATCGACTGGATTGTTGTTTGGTCTTAAATGACCATTAAACTTTCAGCGTTAAGCAAATTGAAAGATCGGGCCATCAAAAAAAGTTTTATGTCCGAAGCGCGGCTATAATAGTGATCACCAGACCTATAGTGAATCCGCGCAAGTTTAAACTTTTTAGCCAGGCTCAATTTGTAGCGTTAAGAAAGTTTTGGGTCTTGATCTTTTGGTTCGTTTTGCATTAAGGCAAAATGAACAAAGAATTAGATTTTTGGTTCGTTTTACATTAATGTAAAACCTAACGAAGTGGTTCGACTGCAAGGAGTCAAATGAACAATTTATATAATTTTCTTAACAAACATGTGAACTGACAGACCGTCACTTCGAGTAACGAAGCAAAGCGAAGTGTATCGAGAAGTTATTGATTAAACATAATTTTGGTTGCCGTTCAACGGTTCTCGATACAAAATTCTTTCAGAATTCTACTCGAACTGACGTCTGCGGTTCATCGATCGACTGGATTGGTTTGTTTTTTAGTCAAGACAAAAGAATATGTGAATTAATAACACCAACTTCGCGATACATTTTTCTTCGCTACGCTCCAAAAAACACTCGAAGAGACGGTGGCGGTTAATCGATCGACAGGATTGTTGTTTGGACTTAACTGACCATTAAACTTTCAGCGTTAAGCAAATTGAAAGAGCGGGCCAACAAAAAAAGTTTAGTGTTTGAAGCGCGGCGGTAATAGTGATCAACAGACCTATATTAAATCCGCGCGAGTTTAAACTTTTCAGCGCAGGCTCAATTTGTAGCGTAAAAAGTTTTGGGTCTTGAACTTTTGGTTCGTTTTGGATCAAGACAAAAGAATATATAAATTAATAACACCAACTTCTCGATACATTTTTCTTAGAAAAATCACTGAAGAGGCGGTGGTAGCTCATCAATCAACGGGATTGGCTTATCTGGAAGTGTCTGATTAACATGCTTGCGGTTTGCCGTTCACCGGTTCTTGATACAGAATTCTTTCAGAATTCCACTCGAACTGACGTCTGCGGTTCATCCATCGACTGCATTGGTTTGTTCGGCCTTAACGACCATTAAACTTTCAGCGTTAAGCAAATTGAAAAGAAGAGGGCCGCCAAAAAAAGTTTTATGTCCGAAGCGCGGCTATAATAGTGATCAACAGACCTCTATTAAATCCGCGCAAGTTTAAACTTTTCAGCGTAGGCTCAATTTGTAGCGTTAAGAAAGTTTTGGGTCTTGAACTTTTGGTTCGTTTTGGATCAAGCCAAAATGAACATTTTTAAAAATAGTTTTGATTAATGACTATATCCAAATATCAGCTCACCGGTTCTCGATACAAAATTATTTTTCAAATAATTTTTACTCGAACTGACGTCTCTGGTTCATCAATCGACAGGATTGTTTGTTTGGCCTTAAATGACCATTAAACTTTCAGCGTTAAGCAAATCCGCGCAAGTTTAAACTTTTTAGCGTAGGCTCAATTTGTAGCGTTAAGAAAGTTTTGGGTCTTGATTTTTTGGTTCTTTTGGATCAAAACAAAATGAACAAAGAATTAGATTTTTGATTCGTTTTACATTAATGTAAAACCTAACGAAGTGGTTCGACTGTAAGGAGTCAAATGAACATTTTATATAATTTTCTTAACAAACATGTAAACTGACAGACCGTCACTTCGAGTAACGAAGCAAAGCGAAGTGTATCGAGAAGTTATTGATTAAACATAATTTGGTTTGCCATTCACCGGTTCTCGATACAGAATTCTTTCAGAATTCTACTTGAACTGACGTCTGCGGTTCATCCATCGACAGGATTGGTTTGTTTTTTAGTCAAGACAAAAGAATATGTGAATTAATAACACCAACTTCTCGATACATTTTTCTTCGCTACGCTCCAAAAAACACTCGAAGAGACGGTGGCGGTTCATCCATCGACTGGATTGGTTTGTTTGGTCTTAACGACCATTAAACTTTCAGCGTTAAACAAATTGAAAGATCGGGCCACCAAAAAAAGTTTTATGTCCGAAGCGCGGCGTTAATAGTGATCAACAGACCTCTATTAAATCCGCGCAAGTTTAAACTTTTTAGCGTAGGCTCAATTTGTAGCGTTAAGAAAGTTTTGGGTCTTGATTTTTTGGTTCTTTTGTTTCAAGACAAAAGAATATGTGAATTAATAACACTGACTTCTCGATACATTTTTCTTCGCTACGCTCCAAAAAACACTCGAAGAGACGATGGCAGTCCATCAATCGACAGAATTGGCTTATCTGGAAGTATCTGATTAACATGCTTTCGGTTTGTCGTTCACCGGTTCTCGATACAGAATTCTTTCAGAATTCTACTCGAACTGACGTTAGCCGTTATCAATTTATCCAGGCTGACGCAATAAACCAGTTAAGGACATAAAACATACATTTCAGCAGGAGACCATCAATTCAGAAATCCGGAATGCCTGATCCGCACACCATACTCACGCCCCAGATACCGTGGATCGCCATGTTTCTCAGACCAGAACCCATCCAGCACATCAGGGCCGATACAGCGGTACACAGCCGTCCCTTTGTAGATGTAATCATCCTCGCCTTCGTAGCTGAAATTAACGACTAAAATCCCGTCTCTGTAAAACCCGGTGCCGTTCTGCTCATGGTCGCCGATCAGCCATTGGGCGACAATACGGTGGTTTTCATCAAGGGAAATAGTCAGCAGTCCGTGATAAGTCACCTCCTCAGTCTCTTCCTGGTTGCTGCCCTGGACAGTATAGCTGCCCGCCAATTCTTCTACAGTCATGGGTTTTATTTTGTAATACCGTACAAAAATAATACATCCGGCGGTAGGCAGGAAATGATTTTTGTTTTACCTTATTATGAAGTTATATCGGGATGGTGAACTGTACTTTTGAATCTGAAGCAGGTTCTGCAAGTGATTAAGTAAGTTTCTCCCAAATAAAATGCATCAGCTTCCTGAACCTTATCCAATCCATTCCCGAAGATGATCAATTGAACGAAAGGTACAACTTTGCGGGCTGTGCAGCGGCCTGGTTCCGGCCTTCCATTATTTTTCCTGATTTGCGCCACCATATGATCATCCGGTTCAGCATTACAACCCTCATCACCTTTTTCATGTTCGGTATCGACAAACAAAGCACCGTAAACCACAAGAGGAGAATTCCTGAAGCTTACCTGCTGACATTTACTTTTATGGACGGAACTGCCGGGACCATTTTGGGGAAGCTCGCATTCAGGCATAAAATTTCAAAGAAATCATTTTTACTGAAAACAGGTTGGGTTGTCCTGATTCAGTCAGTCATATTTTATTTTTTGAGCAGGGACTTTCCGGGACAGTTATAACCGGATAACGCTTAACCGCTGATGCCTGCGGCGTTTTCATTTAAATATTTATTTTTCTGTCCTGATTTTTTCCTGTAAAACACAGGCTTATTGCTCGGTATACGAATGCCTGAAAAGTGTGGTGTTTTAAAATGCTCATTATGAATTTGTTAATAAATAAAACTTCATGGTGAGTTTTTAATTAAAAATCACTATTTTTGCACCCGTAAAAATCTTTTATGCAAAACATTAGAAATATTGCGATTATCGCACACGTTGACCACGGGAAGACGACTTTGGTTGACAAAATCATCCACGCTACCAATATTTTCAGAGAAAATCAGGAGAGTGGGGAATTAATTATGGATAACAATGATCTTGAAAGAGAAAGAGGGATCACGATCTTATCCAAGAATATTTCTGTTACTTATAAAGGCACGAAAATTAACGTAATCGATACACCCGGTCACGCCGATTTCGGTGGTGAGGTAGAAAGGGTATTGAAAATGGCAGACGGGGTTATTTTGTTGGTGGATGCCTTTGAAGGACCAATGCCGCAGACAAGATTCGTGCTTCAGAAAGCACTGGAATTAGGATTAAGACCATTAGTGGTAATCAATAAAGTAGACAAGCCGAACTGCCGTCCGGACGAAGTTCATGATCAGGTATTTGACCTGTTCTTCAACCTTGAGGCTACCGAAGAGCAACTGGATTTCCCTACGTTCTACGGTTCTTCAAAACAGGGCTGGTTCAACACTTCCCTTGAGCAGACTGAAGATATTTTCCCGTTACTTGACGGTATCTTACAGTATGTTCCTGCTCCTAAAGTAGCTGAAGGGCCGCTTCAGATGCAGATTGTTTCTCTGGATTTCTCTTCTTTCCTGGGAAGAATTGCAATCGGGAAAGTGATCAGAGGGGAGATCAAAGAATCCCAGTGGATCGGGCTTGCACAGGCAGACGGAAAAATCGTAAAAGGAAAAGTAAAGGAATTATACGTTTTCGAAGGATTAGGAAAGAAAAAAGTAACTGAAGTGAAGGCCGGAGATATCTGTGCCGTAGTTGGTTTTGATGCCTTCCAGATCGGTGATTCATTCGTAGACCTTGAAAACCCTGAGCCGTTGCCGAGAACAGCAATTGACGAGCCTACGCTGAACATGACATTCTCCATCAACAACTCACCATTCTTCGGAAAAGACGGTAAATATGTAACGTCTAATCACCTGAAAGAAAGACTGACGAAAGAATTGGAGAAAAACTTAGCATTAAGAGTTGAGCAGACGGATGATGCCAACACATTCCTGGTTTTCGGTAGAGGTATTCTTCACTTATCCGTTTTAATTGAAACGATGAGAAGAGAAGGGTATGAAATGACGATCGGACAGCCGCAGGTAATCCTTAGGGAAATTGACGGTGAGAAATGTGAGCCTTACGAATCTTTGGTAGTAGACGTTCCTGAAGAATTTGCTTCAAGGGTAATCGATTTGGCTACGCAGAGAAAAGGGGACCTTCACATCATGGAAACCAAAGGGGAAATGCAGCACATGGAATTTGAAATTCCTTCAAGAGGTCTGATCGGGTTACGTTCTCAGATGCTTACAGCTACTGCAGGTGAAGCCATCATGGCGCACCGTTTCACAGAATACAAGCCTTTCAAAGGAGCAATTCCGGGAAGAAACAACGGGGTATTGATCAGCAAGACCCAGGGGCCTGCTACGGAATATTCTATCGCTAAGCTTCAGGACAGAGGGAAGTTCTTTGTGGATCCGGGTGAGGAAATCTACGCCGGGATGATCATCGGGGAACAGAACAAGCCTGGTGACCTGGTGGTAAACATCGTGGAAGCAAAACAGCTGAACAACATGAGGGCTTCCGGAAAAGATAAAGATACCGGTGTAGCGCCTAAAATCCTATTCTCTCTGGAAGAATGTATGGAATACATCCAGGGTGATGAAGCCATCGAGGTAACCCCGAACTTCATCCGTATGAGAAAGAAAGTACTTTCTGAAGAAGAAAGAAAAAGAACGGAAAGATCTGCGAAAGCATAATCAACCATCCCGTAATTAAAATATACGGTTCTCTGCAGCAGGTATGCTGACGGGGATTGTTGACCATATCAACCTTCCGGCTCTGTGCCGGAAGGTTTTTTTATGCAGGTTATCAGAAGGCTGTACTTTGCTTTGTATTTATTGAATACAGTTTTTAATAACCGAGGTATTAAAATTCATAACAGCTTAAAGTCCGGACATGATTACAAAAAAAGCAGGAACCAAAACGGCTCCTGCTTTTCTATATATTTATTTCTGAGTATTTATATCTATTTGCTCCAGAAAGTCCATTCCCTGCCGTTGTATACGGCAAGCTGGTTGTTGGAGGTAACATACACCACCATTCCGGCGCTTGGATTGACAATATCGCGGTAAGAATTAACCCTCGGCAATACCATCGCTTTATTCGTGTCAGCCAGGACCAGGATGCCGTTGGTGGTATCAGCAGGTGTTCCGCCGATCCGCGTTCCGGCCGTACTGATTTCCGGATCAGGATCTGCGATATTAGGCACAGCAGGCGTTCCGGCGCCGTTGGAAAGGTCAATCCAGCCCGATACAGCTGTTGCCTCTGCCGCTGTTCCGATACCGTATTTCAGTTTCTGGTCTGAACTGTCGAAGATCAGGGTTCCGGGTACAGGCGCTGAAAGTGTTGCCGTATTGGTTACCCACGGCAAGATCATCCCTTTGGTTCCGCCTGTGGCATTTCCGAACTCTATGGATACAAATTCATTGGCAGGAGAGGCGGACGGATTGGTTTTACCCACCGTAATTTGTCCGGAAAGCAGTGCTGCCGCACATGCTGCTGTTGCAGTTATAATTTTTTTCATAATGGTTTTATTGGTTAAAATCGTCACAGGTCTGGTTCGTATAGCAGTTCCATGAAGAACCGTCGTAAAGTTTCAGGCAGTTCAGGGTGGTGTCAAACACCATCATTCCGGCTACCGGTACTGCAATGGCAGAAATCTGTGCGGTGGTCAGCCTGTTGATGACCAGGCCTTTGGTCTTGGCATCCAGTGCAGCATAGGCCCCGTTCATTTTCATGGGCCAGTTGCCGTTGTTGATTCCCGCTCTTCCTAGTGACGTAATGCCGAAAGTAGTCGGTGCTGCCGTTCCGATGGTGTTGGCAGGGCGGAAGCAACGGTTACATTCAGGATCTCCCTGGGCAATCAGCTTGCTGGTTCCGATGTCCTGACCGACCGTCATGGCCGGAGAACTCATCATACCGGCTGCATTATTGGGATTGGAGACTGCATTGTAATTGTTTCCGGCACCATTGACCAATTGTGGGATACCGTTGGCATTTGCCGAAGTACTGATCACCTGTGAAGGCGACCCCGGAGTGGAACCGTCAAAAGTTACCTTAATCTGTCCCCGGTAAGCATAGTTGGGATCCGTAGCAGCGAGGGTAAGCGGATGCACATGGTTGTAACGGACACCGGCACTGCCTTCCAGCGCATCCGGGCATCCGTCCTTATCAGAATCGGTATCCAGGCGGTCTACCACTCCGTCATCATCAGTATCCAGGTCTACCGGAAGCTGGGAACATACATTGGTAAACCGGATGCTCTGCTCATTAACAGCGCCTCCCGTTGAGGCCGTATAGCCGAAATAAACTTTGCTTGCCCCTCCGAAATAGCTGGTTATCGGGGTAGCGTCAGGGAAGGTATAAGACCCCGCGAGAACTCCGCTGACCGTATAGGAAAGTGTTTTTGAAGGAAAATCCCAGGTTACGACAACCGTATGCCATGCGCCATCCTCAAGGTTACCCAGGTCCACAGCGGTTGTCAGCATTCCGTTGACCTGATCGGCTGAAGTCCAGATCTGCCCGTGATCATTGGAGATATCACCCAGGACCGGCCCGTTGTCATAGGTGTCAATTTCAAGCACAATTCCGTTGGCGATGCCCTGGGCACCGATTCCCTGGCCTGCACCTCCCGCTGCATCAACACCTTCAGGGGAATTCTGAAATACCGTAGCCAGTCCGTCGGCCCCGTTGTCATCCGTTCCCAGATAAGCATCATACATCAGGACAAAGCTTCTGGCAAAATTTACTTTTCCGTAGGTCCATGCCTGGCCGGACTGGTAATTGGTGGCAGCAGTGATGCGGATTTCCTCGTTATTGATCTGGACTGCGCTTCCGTCAAGTTTGAAAATATCAGAAATTTCAGCATTCAGGCCCCGTTCAACACAGTCCGGAATGCCGTCATTATCGTCATCAAGGTCTATGGAATTCGGGATGCCGTCTCCGTCAGAATCCAGGGTTTGTGCATGGAGTGAAAAACCTGATATCATTAACAATATCGTGCACAAAGATTTAAATTTTAAAGTCATATTAACTGATTTGGTTAAATTTTTTCTCGGTGCAAAAGTATTGTTTAAATTACAGATCCGGTTATATTATTATCCTGAAAATGTATCTGTTTAACAGGCGGGACAATAAATTGTTGTATCAGATAACAGGTACGGATCAGTGAAAACCGGAGACCTGTTTAAAAAGGTAAATTGTAAGTATCCATAAGCCTGAGGCGAAGCTCCCAAAATCCGTCAGTGGATTGATATCAGCTTCCGATCAGTAGATGCAGGCAGGATTATCAGGAGGCTTAACCATATTCCGAACTGAATATCCTGCAAATTATTTATTTATCCACCATCGGGATAAATCAGGATTTTCCTGATTTAAAATGTTTCATATAAAAGCAAAAAGAGAAACATTCACAGCAACTGCGGCTGAATTTTTGTATAAAATCAAGCATGAACCGGTTAAAACATTTATTTTTTCTTACAGCAATTGCAGGATTTATTGTTTCCTGTGACGGACTGAAAATGACGAAAAATATTTTCGAAACCTCTGAACGTACCAAATATGAACGGAGCTTTTCCGGAGCCGACAGCCTGATGGCCCAATGGAAAGCCGGTTTTACAGCAGCGACAGCCAGTAAACTCAAAATAACGGACGGCACCCCGCTTACCCTAGCAACAGACGGCAATGATGCAATACATGCGGCAGGCTATTCGCTGGAGCTGAAAAAAGGCGACCTTCTGGTGATTGAAGCCGTAACCGCAGCTCCGGATGCAAAGATTTTTACTGATATCCTGGAAGAAAATACCGGTACAGACAAGCCGGAAAGCGGGCTGCTTAAAAACAACAGGTTTACCAGATTTACTGAAAACAGCGGCTGGCATAAAATCATTATCCAGCCTGAAATAGGGTACCGCGGACCCCTGGAGCTTAAGATCTACACCCAGCCTTCCCTTGCTTTCCCTGTAGCCGGCAAAGCCAACCGTGACGTGCAGAGTTTCTGGGGTGCGAGCCGTGACGGCGGGGGCAGGAGCCATGAAGGGGTTGATATTTTTGCCTCGCGCGGAACACCCATCGTCGCCGTAACCGACGGGTTTGTAACCCGGACCGGAAATCAGGGCCTCGGAGGCAAGCAGGTCTGGCTGCGGGATGGCGTATTGGGGAATTCCTATTATTATGCCCACCTTGACAGTGTGATGACAACGGACGGCAAACAGGTGAAGACCGGTGATACCCTCGGCAGGGTAGGGAATACAGGGAATGCAGCAGGCGGCCCGCCCCATCTGCATTTCGGGATTTATACAGCAGGCGGAGCGGTAGATCCTTATCCGTACATCCGCAAACGGACGGTGCCTGTATTTAAAAACAGTTCAAAAATCATTTCAGGACAGTCTGTTAAAGCCGGGACAACGCTCCGTACAGGCCCGGGTTCCCAGTATGAACCGGTAATAAAAGCAGCGTCCAGAACATCGGTTAAAATCATTGCCGGAAGCGGATCGTGGTACCATGTCAGGATGCCTGACGGTACGGAAGGATTTGTTTCCGCCGACAGGGTACAGTAGTAATATACAGCTCTGTAAATTCATTGTTTTCATATACTCATCTCCTTCATCTGTTCCATTTTATTCTAAAATAAAATCCTTTCCTGTTTAAATAAAAAGAATAATATTATTTTTGTGCTATGAACATCCGGAATATCAAGCAAACTTTCTTCTTTCTTTCTGCAGTGGCCATGGCTTCCTGCGCTTCACAAAAAGCCAATACAACCGTCAGGAAACCGGTTAAGGAATCTAAACCGGCCGCTCCGGTAAAGCCAGTAGCAGCAACTCCTGCAGTGACAATACCTGCAGAAGAGGTTTTCAGGACCGTTCTTCCCGAGATTAAAAGGGAATTCCGCGGTGCCTGGATTGCGAGTGTGGCGAATATCAACTGGCCGTCCAGAAACAACCTGACCGTCGACCAGCAAAAAGCAGAAGCTGTCAGAATGCTTGATCTGCTGGAAGAGAATAATTTCAACGCCGTTATCTTCCAGGCCCGGCCTTCTGCAGATGCCCTGTACACCAGCAATATAGAACCCTGGTCATACTTTCTGACCGGACAGACGGGCAGGGCTCCGTATCCGAACTATGATCCTCTTCAGTTCTGGATTGAAGAAGCGCACAAAAGAGGCATGGAACTTCATGTCTGGCTGAATCCTTACCGTGCCCATCACAGCAACGGCGGTTCAGTCAACAGCCTGTCTATGGTGAACAAGCTTTCCGATATGGTGATCAGGCTGAAAAACGGGATGTACTGGTTTGATCCTGCCAACCCGAAAACCCAGGGCCATGTCTCAAACGTAGTAAAGGATATTGTAAAAAGGTATGATATTGATGCCGTTCATTTTGATGATTATTTTTATCCGTACGCTACCTATAACAACGGAGCCGATTTCCCGGATTCTGCCAGCTGGAATGAGTATGTACGGAACGGCGGTACTTTAACAAGAGCTGACTGGAGAAGAGATAATGTAAATAAATTTGTAGAAAGGATCTATAAGGAAATTCACGCAGAAAAAAATTATGTAAGATTCGGGATCAGCCCGTTCGGGATCTGGAAACCCGGATATCCTCAGGGTATAGTAGGGTCTTCGCAGTATGATGAACTGTATGCCGATGCCAAATTATGGCTGAACAAAGGCTGGGTAGACTATTTTTCGCCGCAGCTATACTGGCCGGTGGAATCCAAAGGTCAGCCTTTTGAACCTTTGCTGAGCTGGTGGAAATCTGAAAATACCATGAACCGTCACCTCTGGCCGGGACTGAATACGGTTGAAGTAAAGGCTTCAGACCGCCCCACCGAGATTAGGAACCAGATTGAAATCTCCAGGCAGGTATTGGGGAATGATGCCGGAGAAATCCACTGGAGCATTGCAGGGCTGACAAAAAATGCAAACATGCTCCCTACTTTGAAAAACGGGCCTTATAAAGAAAAAGCCCTGGTTCCCAGGACGACGTGGCTGAAAGCTGTTCCGCTGCAGGCACCTACCTTATTCATCAATGATAACGGAGGTTCAGCCCAGGTAAGCTGGAGTACCAAAAATATCGGTCAGGTGTTCCAGTGGGTACTGTTTACCCAATACAACGGAGTTTGGGAAATGGAAATCCTGACCCTGGATCAGCTCTCTAAAGAAATTCCCAAATCCAAAGACGGCAAAACCCTGAACGCTGTAGCGGTGAAAGCCATTGACCGCCTGGGCAATGAAAGCGACTACACGGCGAAAAAAGTGAAATAGCTTAATATGGGTTGTCAATAAAGATTAACAGTGAAAATTCCCCTCCCTTCGAGGGGTGGCAAAAATTCAGAGAATTTTTGACGGGGTGGTTAAAGACCGGACAATACAATAAATCAGATATACTATTTATCAACCCTCATATTGACACAACAAAACAAACCGGCCCATATGAAATGAGCCGGTTTTACTTTAGAATAACTATAAATTATCACCGTAATATTCATTAATTCAATGCGTTAAAAATACAAGAGTAGGCTGAGTCTAAAAATGTATGGGTCCCGGAACCATTTTTGTACTATGACCGGTACAATCCTTAAAATAAATATGAAATTATGAATACCAACAGACTTTCACCCAGGCTCGAACAGGCACTCAGTGACCAGATGAATACGGAAGATTTACAGTCCCGTGTGTATTTTTATTATGGAATCTGGGCCGCTGACAAAGGGTACGGTGGAATTTCAAACTTTCTTTTCCGTCATGCCCAGGAAGAAAGGGACCATGCCGTAAAGTTCATGCAATATGTGCTTAACAGGGGCGGAAAACCCAAGATTAAAGAACTTCCTGCACCGGGTGAAGAGCCGACAAGCCTTACGCACTGTTTCGATCTTGTTTTCAAGCATGAAGTAGATAATACAACGGCAATATATAATCTGGTGAATATCGCTTTTGAAGAAAAAGACTGGGCTTCCTGGAATTTCCTTCAATGGTTCGTAAAAGAACAGATAGAAGAAGAAACATTTGCGATGAACCTGATTGATAAATTAAAAATCGCAGGAGGGGACAGAGCAAGCGATGAATCTTTATTCAGCCTTGATAAAACACTGGAGACGCTTCCGGATGATGCCGAACTGGCACAGAATGCTACAGGAGCCAATCCATAGATAAATTTACCCATATATAGTTACACAGAATCTGCCGGAATGCCGGCAGATTTTTTATTATGAAACTCTCTTTAAAATTACTATCTTTGCACACCTTTATTTTTAACACGCAAGAAGCCGGAAGCTGATTGCTAAAAGCTAAGAAAATATGAAATGTGGAATCGTAGGCTTACCGAATGTAGGTAAATCAACCCTTTTTAACTGCCTGAGCAATGCCAAAGCCCAGTCTGCAAACTATCCTTTCTGTACCATTGAGCCTAACCTCGGGACCGTTTCCGTACCGGATCACAGGTTATTCGAGCTGGAAAAAATCGTAAAGCCTGAAAGGGTATTACCGGCTGTGGTAGAGATTGTTGATATTGCCGGCCTTGTAAAAGGAGCCAGTAAAGGGGAAGGACTGGGGAACCAGTTCCTGGCCAATATCCGGGAGTGCGAGGCGATTATCCACGTACTGAGATGTTTTGATAACGGAAACATCATCCACGTAGAAGGTTCCGTAGACCCGATGAGGGATAAGGAAATCATTGACATAGAGCTTCAGTTAAAAGACCTGGAAACGGTTGGAAAAGCCGTTGATAAAGCAAAGAAATTTATCAAGTCCGGTAAGAAAGAAGATGTTTTAGCATATGAAACTCTTCAAAGTCTTCAGAAATTCCTGGAAGACGGCAAGAATGCAAGGGAATTCGCGATGGATGATACGACAAGAACTATTATCAGCGAAGTTCAGCTGCTTACCAATAAGCCGGTGCTTTACGTATGCAACGTAGATGAAAACTCAATTAAAAACGGAAACGACTGGATTCCTAAAATTGAGGAAATGGCTAAAAATGAAGGGGCTGAAGTTGTAGTACTGGCAGCACAGATTGAAGCAGATATCAACGAACTTGAAACTTTTGAGGAAAGAGAGATCTTCCTTGAAGAACTGGGGCTTACAGAACCGGGAGTTAACCGTCTGATCAGAAAAGCCTATGATTTACTGAAACTTCAGACCTATTTTACGGCGGGAGTGAAAGAAGTAAGAGCCTGGACGATCGGGCAGGGCTGGACGGCTCCGCAGGCTGCAGGCGTCATCCACACCGATTTTGAAAAAGGGTTCATCCGTGCGGAAGTTATTAAATTTGATGACTACATGACCTACGGATCAGAAGCCAAAATAAAAGAAGCCGGAAAGCTTTCCGTAGAAGGAAAAGAATATATTGTGAAGGATGGCGACATCATGCATTTCAGATTCAACGTATAAGAATATTAAAGTTAGTTATATAAGAAAGGCGCTTTCAACATCATGTTGAAAGCGCCTTTTGCATAGATTTAAAATTACGGAATGATCTGACATTGTAGTTCTCCACAGAATGGCCCGTACTTTTTACATTCTCCGGTTGTCATATCAATACACATTTCTTTACCTCCTGTGATAGAACGAAGTTGTTTTTTGTTTAATTTTTTTCCGTTGTTTAAATTTTGATTTTTCATAATAATGGATTTTGTTATTTAATAAAAGATGATATTAACTGTAATTTAATTGAAATACCTCTAAAATTTATCAGGGTCTGCACTGCTTTTGTGCGCAGTCTATGGAAATAACCGTACAGCCGAATTCGTTTGCGGGCTGCGACGGACATTCCGGGACGAAGGGTGGACATCCGCCGGCAAAGCAATCGGTAATTGCTCCTCCGTTGATAGAACGCAATTGTTTTTTGTCTAATTTTTTTCCATAGGTTAAAATCTTATTTTTCATGATAAAGATATTTTAGTTTGATAGTCACTAATTTATGAAATAATACTTTATTATGTCACAATGATTTGAAAAAAATAAAAAATTTTTATTTCTGATTATTAATTGCTAAAAAATTTATTCATTACATTTGAATTTTACAAACCGTAATCATGGAAAAAACCGCGCATACGTTCCATACTTCCCTGGAAGATTTCTATCAGGAAATGACTGAGAAGCTAGGCATAGACATCGACAGTATTCTGCCCAAAGGGCTGCAGAAAGAAATCGGCCACTTTAATGTTTTCGACATTGCCCAGACGATACAACAGGTAAAGCTTACGTTTCAGATGCCGTACAACAGGAGAAAGTATTACAAGATCAGCCTGATCCGCGGAAAGAACAGGGCAGAATATGCCGATAAAATCATTAAGATTAAAACCAATGCCCTGTTGTTTGCTACTCCGAAAGTTCCTTATCACTGGATTCCCGAAGATACGGACCAGTCGGGGAGCTTCTGTGTGTTCACTGAAGATTTTTTTATGAAGGATAAACCGTACAGTACATTAGAGGACCTTCCGATTTTCCGGCCCGGAGCCATCCCGATTTTTGAGATTGATGATGAGCTGGCGGATGAAATAGAGGCCCTGTTTGCGAAAATCAAAAAAGAAATCGTTTCCGATTATATTTTCAAATATGACCTCATCAGAAACTATGTGCTGGAACTGGTGCATTACGGACAGAAACTGCAGCCTGCCGCTAAGCTTTCTGCTTCAGGTGATGCTTCCCTAAGGGTAGTTTCCCTGTTTATTGAATTGCTGGAACGCCAGTTTCCTATAGAATCCCCGGATCAGCAGCTTCAGCTGAAAACAGCAAAGGATTATGCAGACCGCCTGGCCGTCCATGTGAACCATCTGAATAAAAAACTGAAAGAAAGCACCGGAAAAACCACTACAGACATCATTGCAGAAAGAATTGTGCAGGAAGCTAAAATCCTGTTAAGGCAGACCCGTTGGACGGTTTCCGAAATAGCTTATACTTTAGGATTTGAAGAAATTGCCCACTTTTCGAATTTCTTTAAGAAGAAAACTTCAATGACTCCACTGGAATTCCGTTCATGATTTGAATTTTGCAAATTCCAGTTTGATTGAAGCAAGTATTCCCACCTGGGAAATGCAGAACTTTGCTGTATTAAAACCAATTAAAAATATGGAAACAAGAACAAAAATCGCATTGATTACCGGCGGAAGCCGTGGCTTAGGAAGAAACTCAGCTCTAAAAATTGCTGAGAAAGGCCTTGACGTCATTATTACGTATAAAAGCAACCGGGAGGAAGCTGAAAAAACAGTAAGCGAAATCCAGGCGATGGGGAGAAAAGCCATTGCGTATCCGCTGGATACAAAGGATATCAGGAGTTTTGAGGCTTTTGTAAAAACAGTCGGCGACCATCTGGAAGAAAATACCGGCAGCAGGAATATTGATTTCCTGGTCAACAATGCAGGAACGGCTCTGTATTCCCCAATTGCCGAAGTTACCGAAGAGCAACTGGATGATGTGGTGGATATTCATTTTAAAGGGGTGTTCTTCCTGACTCAGAAATTTTTGCCCTTCATCAATGAGCACGGCGGAATTATCAATGTTTCTTCCGGGCTTGCAAGGTTTGCATTGCCGGGATCTTCCGTATACGGTTCGGTAAAAGCCGGCATTGAGATGCTGACAAGATACATGGCCAAAGAACTGGGACCGAAAAAAATCAAGGCAAATGTAGTGGCTCCGGGTGCCATCGAGACTGATTTCGGAGGCGGAAGAACCCGGGATGATGAACAGGTGAATGCCATGGTTGCAGGCGCAACCGCATTGGGAAGGGCCGGAGTTCCGGACGATATCGGGGGCGTAGTGGCTTTCCTCTGTACAGAAGAAGCGCGCTGGATCAACGGACAGCGGATTGAGGCTTCCGGCGGGATGTTCCTATAAAAAAACGGTGGCTGGGTTTCCAGGCCACCGTTTTTTATTTATAGCTTCGACAGATGTTCAAGTGCCTGTTCCAGTGTTTCCTCTTTCTTTGCAAAACACAGCCGGATTACGTGCTCATTCTTTTTATTTTTATAAAACGAAGAAAAGGGCACACTTGCTACTTTATGGGTGACGGTCAGCTCCCGGGCAAAATCAAAATCATTTTTATCAGAGATCTTATCATATTTCAAAGCCTGGAAATATGTTCCCTCGCAGTCCAGCAGCTCAAAAGGCGTATTGGCCAGTCCTTTTCTTAAAAAATCCCTTTTTTCCTGAAAGAATCCGTTCAAGTAAAGGTAATGATCCGGGTTTTTCATGTATTCTGCCAAAGCCAGCTGAAGCGGTGCATTTACGGAAAATACGTTAAACTGGTGGAGTTTCCTGAATTCATCCGTCAGGTTTTTCGGGGCAGCGCAATATCCTATTTTCCAGCCGGTCACATGAAACAGTTTTCCGAAAGAAGCCACCATAAGGCTCCGCTCTTTTAACTCGGGATACCGGCAGATGCTTAAATGCTGTTTTCCGTCGAACACAATATTTTCATATACCTCATCACTCAGAATCAGTATCGAAGTCCCCTTTACAATCTCGATTAATTCATGAAGGTCATGTTCTTTTAAAATCTTTCCTGAAGGGTTGTTCGGATTATTGAGAATAATCATTCTCGTCTTTTCACTTATCAGTCCTTTTACGGTATTCCAGTCGATTTCATATTCCGGCGCCTTCATTTCGAAACGTTTTACAATGCCCCCGAAAAGTTCCACCGTAGGCTCATAACAGTCATAAGCAGGTTCAAAAATAACAACTTCATCATCTTTTTTTACAAAAGCGGCAATAGTGGTAAAAATAGCCTGTGTCCCGCCTGCCGTTATGGTGATTTCAGATTCAGGGTGATAAACGGCCTGGTGGCTGTTCTCAATCTTTCCCGCAATTTCTTCCTTCAGGTTCATCATGCCGCCCATCGGAGCATACTGATTAAAGCCTTTTTTGATGAAATGTTCTGCATGGCCCAGCAGTTCGGGATCCGACATAAAATCCGGAAACCCCTGAGAGAGGTTAATGGCTTCATGTTCCTGGGCCAGCTGCGTCATCTGGCTGAAAATGGTAGTTCCTACATCGGAAAGCTTGGATAGGGGAAGTTGTATCATTGAAATGAATTTATCCCGAATTTAATTTAATTTTTGAAATAAACGGTAAAATACAGGCGGTTAAATTTTTCAACCTGCTTAATTATTCTACAAGGCTCCGGCACATTTTAAATTGACAAACAAAATTACAAAGCTTAAATAATTACAATCAAAGGATTAAAGTATAAGAAACGGTTTAAACTATTCAGTTAAAAGGTTTCAGGGGAAATCAAAGATAAAAATCCGGCTTGCCAGATGCAGTGTTACAGTAAACTATAATAAATTAAAAATTAATACGTTATATTTGTATACAATCCGGTAACGTGCCGGAACATTCAATACTCTCCTTATTCCAACACCCGATTAACAGATCTGTTTGTTCGCGTTAGGTAGATCAAACATCATCTATGTCACAAAAATTAAAATTTTCATCAGCCTGCGGTTCCGGTTTTTATGCAACCGTCAGGAGCAGGGTAGACCAGTTTTTCGTTCAGCATCAGATAAGCCAGCATGCCAATGCTAAAATGTGGGGCAAGACTGTATTCTTCCTTACAGGATTCACCGGAATCTACCTTATCATGATTACAGGATTTCTGCCTGCCTGGATGCTTCTGCCGCTGGCAGCGGTACTCGGGATGTTCAGTGCTTTTGTAGGATTCAATGTCTGTCACGATGCAATACATGGCGCGTTCTCCGGCAATAAAAAAGTAAATAAAATGTTCGGGTTTATTTTTAACCTGATCGGTGCCAATCCATACGTCTGGAGCATTACGCACAATGTCGTTCACCATACCTATACCAATATCCCCGGGCACGATGAGGACATTGAGGTAGCACCGGGATTGATCCGGATTGCTGAAGAAGATGAAGTGAATTCCATTCAGCGGTACCAGCACTGGTATGCCTTTCCCCTGTACAGCCTGGCTTCCCTGTCGTGGGTGTTCCGTAAGGATTATGTGAAGTTTTTCCAGAAAAAAATCGGGGCGCATAAGAATAAGCACCCGAAGCGGGAGTATTTCAATTTATTTTTCTATAAAGCGCTTTATTACTTTCTGTTTATTGTATTGCCGTTATTGGTGCTTGATATAACCTGGTGGCAGTTTCTGATTGGCTTTCTGCTTTTGCATATTGCCGAAGGCTTAACGATGGGACTGGTCTTTCAGCTGGCCCATGTTGTTGAAGGCACCCACTTCCCGCTGCCTAACGATACCGGACAGATGGAAGAGGCCTGGGCAGAGCACCAGATGCGTACAACCGCCAATTTTGCAACGCACAATAAGCTTGCGGCATTTTTCCTTGGCGGGCTGAACAGGCAGATCGAGCATCACCTGTTTCCTAAAGTCTGCCATATTCATTACGGTGAGATCTCCGTTATTGTAAAAGAGACAGCCATGGAGTTTAACCTGCCTTACATTGAAAACAAGAGCTTTTTATCTGCACTACGTTCGCATTTTTTAACACTGAAAAAATTCGGCAAAGAGGCGGCGACTAATTGCTACAATGCTTAAATAAGTATTAACAGATTACCGTTTAAAAATAAAAAGGCTGCCTTATTCATGAGGCAGCCTTTACTTTTAGAGATAACCTCTACGCATTTCTGTTTTCTGAGCACATGTTAACTCCAAAATGATATAAATGATATGGATGTTAATGTAATACCGTTATTGCGAAATGATTAGTTTATGAGAACTTATCCTGCTTCCCGTCTGTATTTCTACAATATAGACGCCGGGGAGTAATTTTTCTGTATTCATACGTATGGTCCGGCGGCCGCTTCCCGGCAATTCAGATTTTTCTAAGGTTGTTTTTCCTGAAGGGCTTACGATGCGTACATGCACTGCTTCTCTTTTATCAAGGTCTACGTTGATATCTACATGATCTTTTGCCGGGTTTGGATAAAGCTGAGGCATTCTGATATCTGAAGTATTGTTTGCTGTAAGGATATCATTACTTTTATTAACCACTGCTGAACTGACATCAAATCCACCATCAACCACGGTTACCAACGTAAGTTTTTCATCATCGTCAAGATTGGGATTTAAAGGGAGTGTTGCAGAAAAATCATTTACATTGACACCGGACTGCTGATTGGCAGAAAATTCCTTGATCTGACCGGAAGCAAAGCCTTTGGAAAAAATTCCGTCATGGGTAATCCCGCTTTTTGAAACGCTCATCTGAGCGGTATATACCACATCCGGATAAGTGCCGTTCTGCACTGCTTCTTCATGCTGCACTGCTTCGTCATCGGTAATATTCTGTTTTTCTTTGATGATAACAATTTTAATTTTTGAAAAATAATCTGCTCCTGCCGTAACACTTAGTTTCCCCTGAAGCTTACTGATTACCAGGTTATTGTTGTCGTTGATGTCAACATCCCCGGTTATTTCTCCTGAAGATGTTCCGTCGTCAGCCAGTTGGGCAAGCTTATCAGGATCCAGTAAGAAATTTCCCGTCAGCCCTGCCGAACCTCTTCCGGAAGAAGACTGGGAAAGATAGATACCACTGGTAAGATGCCGGGCCTGTGCATAGGCATAATACGACTGCGGATTGGTAAACAGCAAATAGCATCCGCTGAAAATCCTGTCATAGACGGTTCCGCTTTTGCTGCAGGTAGCGGTTTGAGGACGGGAGCATCCTTTGCTTTCGTCGCTGCAGTTGGTAGACCAGCTTCCCATATTGGCATACCCTACAAACTGTCCTATACAGTTATATCCTGTCTGGTATTTTGTATAGCTTAAGACAGAAGTCTGTGCCCTGGCAACAAATTTCCTGTGGAAAAAGCCGCCACACCATTTCCGGGTAACAGTGGAAGCGTGAGCTGAAATTTCTGTGTGGGCCAGCAATCCGATCAGTAAAACCATGATAAATTTTTGAGGCTTTACAGCAGTCAGTGTTTTCTGAAGCATCACTACTAAGGTATGAATGCTTTTCTGGGATAAATGAGTTTTCATAATTAAGTATTTTATTAATATGAGTTACCGGGCAACAGCAGGGTATTCACACAACACCCTTGACTATTGCCTTTTGTAAAGATAATTTGTAAATACATGATGTGGTACCACAAATGAGTATGTGTGGCTCCTGCCTTATTATGCGCCGTTGATTATTTGGTATGTGCGGTTGCAGACATAAAAAACCATCCGGGGAAGGATGGTTTAACAGTTTATCGTTTAATGATTTAATCCTGAACCAGCATTTTTTTGCTGTCAATATTCTTACCGCCGACAGTCATCTGGTACACATAAGCTCCTCCCTGCAAGCCGGTAATGCTGATGCTTCCGTTTCCTTTTTCTTTCAGGGCAATGGTTTTTACCAGCTGGCCGGAAATGTTGTAAACGGAAACCGAGGCATCGCCTGATTCTTTAGGAAGATAATACCTGATGCTGGTTTCCCCTCTGGCAGGATTGGGCGCATTCTGATATAGTTTTGCTTCATTGGAGCCTGAGCTCAGGTCAACGCTTACTTTGTTCTGCTTTAATAATTCTTTCAGCTCCCTGATTTCATTTTTAAGCACGTCGATCTGATCCTGAAGTCCTGCTTCATCCCCGCCGGCCATTTTTGTAATGGTGCTGCTGGCTACCATTACGTTTCCATTGGCATCCACTACCAAAGCCCTTCCGCTTCCGTTAGGCAGATTCTGTAACCGTACCGTTCCTACCGTATGGAAATTGGCCGTTGGCGTAATGGTTCTTATGCCTACCTGCTGGTCTTTGATGAGCATGGTAGGCGTGGTGGAAACCCCGAACATGATGGAATTTGAAATATTATTCGTCAGTTTTGATCCGCCGCCCGTTCCCGAACCGAATACGAAAGACCTGTTTCCGGTGGCAATCAGATCAATCCCGAGTCCGGCCGAATAGGGAGACTTAAGCTCTACACCGACACCGATGGCGAACTGGTTGGCATCCATAATGGTATTCACCCATCCCAACGCAACGGATTTTCCGGCCTGGTTGATGATGCGGTTTCCCTGGCCTGCCACGATATTGGCTCCTCCTGCATCCGACAGGTCATTCTGCCATCCGCTCACCATGGAACTGTTGGCATTCGAGCCTAAAACATTTCCCAATCCGGCAATGATACTGCCTTTCGCTTTGGCAATATTGGTGTTGTTGGAACTTTCTACAAAGAAAGATCCGGATTCGTTTAACAGTGCCTGCCCCGGGTTTGAACTGTTTCCGTCTACCCTCAGGTAAAGCGGTGTGGAATCAATGGTTCCTACATAGTTGGAATTATTGATTCCGCCGTTTCCGTTCACATCCCAAAGCTGGGCATTTACGGCTGCTGTTGAGAAAATCATCGCTGCTGCGATCATGCTTTTCACATTACATAGACTTTTTTTCATAATGGTAATATTTGATATTTGATTGCCTCAAAAGTATCAAAGTATGATGGATCAGCCTATTTCAAGTGATTAAGTGCCTTTAAAAATTGAGCAAATGTAGATTTTTTTCAAATAAGCGGGATATATTTATGCAATAGCGTGTAAAAATTCATGTTTCTTGCGTATGGACACATCCAGGACCGAATTATCGGTCATTACCACCTGTCCGCCCTTTCCTTTAATGTATTCCTTCAGGTGCTCAAGGTTGATGAGGTGCTTGTGATGGATCCGGAAGAAATTGTATTCGGAAAGATGCTTTTCAAAGTCATACAGTGTTTTTGAAACCATGACCTTTGATTTATCGGATAAGTAGATAAAAGTATAATTGGAATCTGCCTCGCAGCGGATGATCTCATCAATATTCACCCTTTTGAAACCCTGAAGGGTAGGGAGGTTGATCTTATTGTGAATGACATTGCCCAGCAGAAGCGCTGCCCGCTGTCTTTTCAGGTTTTCAACTGCCTTATTGACGGTAATAACAAAATCTAGGTTTTTCACCGGCTTTATCAGGCAGTCGGTAACGCCTCTTTTGATAGCTTGGATTGCTGCTGTTTCAGAATCGGTAATAAAGATGATGGAGGAAAGGCTTTCCCTGAATTTAGACAGCATTTCAACAGCTGTTTTATCAGCCTGCCGGATATCGACAAATAAGAGGTCCGGAGAATTTTTACTGAGGTAATCGTAAGCGTGCTGGAGGCTGTCTGTACGGAAATCAATTTCAAATTCCGGGAATTCGTCTTTCAGCAGCAGTGCAATCTGTTCGCCGTTGTTTTGCTCATCAATAATGCAGGCATGGAGCGTGTTTTTCATGGTGTGGTTTGGTTTGTTGTTTTTATATAAAGTTTATCGGTCCTAGGTCATGATCATTTGTATTTATTTTGTTGCGTACAGCGGTTAAAAATGTCAGGCGAGTTTTTTTATTACTGCAGATTTACCTTAGCATTGTCTTTTTCACCTGGTATTGAATAATGTAAATATAGCTTTTCATTGATAATTATACAATACTTTATGATAAATATTGGCAAAAAATGAATTAAAAATTTCGGATAATTTTTCACAATTTCGTACTTTTGTATGTTTGCTGAAATAACATATGTCACAAGAAACAAATCCAATCTATTCCGAAGATAATATCAGAACCCTGGACTGGCAGGAACACATCCGCCTCCGCCCCGGAATGTACATCGGGAAACTGGGGGACGGCTCTTCCGCCGATGACGGGATCTACATCCTGCTGAAGGAAATCCTGGATAATTCCATTGATGAATTCAGGATGAAATCCGGTAAAAGAATCGAAATAAAAGTAGACGACGGTAAAGTTACGATCCGGGACTTCGGCCGGGGAATTCCGCTGGGAAAAGTGGTGGATGCCGTCTCAAAAATGAATACCGGAGGTAAATATGACAGTAAGGCCTTCAAAAAATCCGTAGGGCTGAACGGAGTCGGAACCAAGGCGGTCAATGCGCTTTCCGAATACTTCCGCGTACGGTCTTTCCGGGAAGGCAGAATGAAAATTGCCGAATTTTCCCGTGGACTGATTACAGAAAACCACGAGGAAAAAGATACATCAGACCGAAACGGTACGGAAATTTCCTTTGTTCCGGACGGGGATATCTTCCTCAACTTCAAATACAGGAAAGAATATATCGAGCGGATGCTGCGCAATTATGCGTACCTGAATCCCGGACTGAAGATTTTTTTCAACGGTGAAACCTTCTTTTCTGAAAACGGACTTAAAGATTTACTGGATGAAGAGCTGGAAAGTGAAACCCTGTATCCCATTGTTCATTTAAGGGACAACGATATAGAAGTTGCCATCACGCATACCGATAAATCCCAGACGGAAACCTATTTCTCATTCGTAAACGGACAGAATACCACGCAGGGAGGGACACACCTGAATGCGTTCCGTGAAGCGTACGTAAAAACCATCCGTGAGTTCTTCAATAAAAACTTTGATGCCTCAGACGTAAGAAAGTCCATTGTGGCAGCCATCTCCATCAATGTGGAAGAACCCGTGTTTGAATCCCAGACCAAGACAAAATTAGGATCAAATGACATGGGCCCCAACGGACCGACGGTGAGGATATTCATCATTGATTTCCTGAAAAGCAAACTGGATAACTTCCTGCACAGAAATCCGGAAGTGGCAGAGGCCATCCAGAGAAAGATCCTGATCTCCGAACGGGAAAGGAAAGAACTTTCCGGAATCCAGAAGCTGGCCAGGGAAAGGGCTAAAAAAGTCTCGCTCCACAATAAAAAGCTCCGCGACTGCAGGCAGCATTACAACGACCAGAAAAACGAAAGAAAAGGCGAAACGCAGATCTTCATCACCGAGGGGGATTCCGCTTCAGGATCCATCACGAAATCCAGGGATGTGGAAACACAGGCTGTATTTTCATTGAAAGGAAAGCCGCTGAACTGTTACGGTTTAACAAAGAAAGTGGTGTATGAAAATGAAGAATTCAACCTGCTTCAGGCGGCTCTGAATATTGAAGAAAGTCTTGAGGACCTGAGGTACAACCAGGTTATCATTGCAACGGATGCCGATGTGGACGGGATGCACATCCGTCTGCTGATGATTACATTCTTCCTGCAGTTTTTCCCGGATCTGATCAAGAACGGCCACCTGTATATTCTTCAGACCCCATTATTCAGGGTAAGAAACAAAAAGGAAACCAGGTATTGCTATTCTGAACAGGAAAGGATCAAAGCGCTGAATGAATTAGGCAAAAATCCGGAAATTACGCGTTTTAAGGGGCTGGGAGAAATCTCGCCTGATGAATTCAAGCATTTTATCGGGAAAGACATCCGCCTGGAACCGGTGGTGGCAGGAAAGGACCAGACCATAGAACAGCTGCTGGAATTCTATATGGGGAAAAATACCCCGGACCGCCAGATGTTTATCCTTGAAAACCTGGTGGTGGAAGACCCGGATATCAATAAAAAAGAAATCTTAAGTGAAGCTGAAACCGTGGATGAAATTAATTAACACCCTAATTTTGGACATACATTCAAAAATAAGAAAACAAAACAAACTGATAATATGAGACTTAGTAACCGTAACAAGACTTCGGTTTACGGCTTCGTCAACACCCTGCTGATCATGTTTTTGATCGGGGGAACGGGAGCTTATTTTTTAGAGGAATACAAATTTGATATTTTAGGGAATGAGAGTTTTCTCCTGATCCTTGTGCCGCTCTTGCTGATAATCCTTTTTTACCTGAACGGGAGACAGATTTTTGAGTATGACAGTGACGGAGAGGCGCTTCATTTCAGGAACAGGAACATTGTCCCTTTCTTACAGCAACCGTTAAGCGACGAATTCCCGAAATACAAACTGCTGAAATACGAGGTGATCGATCTGTTTTTCATGAAAAGATTATACATCACCATTTCCAGTAAAAACAGCGGTTCAACAATTTTAAAGTATGAAATTTCATATCTTACCAGAAAAGAAACCAGTGATTTAAAATTCTCATTAAATAAAGTGGTAAAAGCCAATAACGAGAAAAGAGTTAATAATAAATGATGACAGAAGAAAATCCGCATGAAGGTGAGAGCTTAAAGAAAGTTTCCGGGCTGTATAAAGACTGGTTTCTGGATTATGCTTCTTACGTAATTTTAGACCGGGCCATCCCGTCGGTATATGACGGTTTCAAGCCTGTTCAGCGAAGAATCATGCATTCCATGCGCGAGCTGGAAGACGGACGTTATAATAAAGTGGCCAACATTGTAGGGAATACCATGAAGTATCACCCGCACGGTGATGCGTCCATTACCGATGCAATGGTGGGAATCGGGCAGCGGGAACTGCTCATTGATACCCAGGGAAACTGGGGGAACATCTATACCGGGGATTCTGCTGCCGCTGCAAGATATATTGAAGCAAGGCTGACCCCTTTCGCACTGGAGGTGGTATTTAATCCCAAAACAACGGACTGGGCCAAATCTTATGACGGAAGAAACAATGAACCGATTGATCTTCCGGTAAAATTCCCGTTGCTGCTTGCCCAAGGCGTCGAAGGAATCGGTGTAGGGCTTTCCACGAAAATCCTCCCGCATAATTTCAATGAGCTGATCAATGCTTCCGTAGCCCATTTAAAAGGAAAGAAGTTTGAGCTGTTTCCTGATTTTTTAACGGCAGGTTACCTGGATGTTTCCGAGTACAATGACGGCCACAGAGGCGGAAAAGTAAGGGCAAGGGCAAAAATTTCGCCGCTGGATAAGCATACCCTTATTATCACGGAGCTCCCATATTCCAAAACAACCAGCGACCTGATTGATTCTGTTCTGAAAGCCAATGAAAAAGGCAAGATCAAAATCAAGAAAATTGAAGACAATACGTCAGATAAAGTAGAAATCCTGATCCATCTCCACAATGATGTTTCACCGGATAAGACCATTGATGCCTTATATGCTTTTACCGACTGCCAGGTAACGATTTCCCCGAACGCCTGCGTTATTGTAGGCGACAAGCCGATGTTCCTGAACGTGTCTGAAATCCTGAGGAGAAACACGGAGCATACGGTATCCCTTCTTAAAAAAGAACTGGAGATTGAACTGCACGAATTACAGGAAAGCTGGCATTTTTCTTCACTGGAAAGAATTTTCATTGAAAACAGGATCTACCATGATATTGAAGAGGTAAAAACCTGGGAAGACGTCCTGAAAACAATTGACAAAGGCCTTAAGCCTCATACCAAGCACCTGCTGAGAGCGGTAACAGAAGAGGATATCCTGAAACTGACCGAAATCAGGATCAAAAGGATTTCAAGGTTTGACCTGGATAAATTTAAAGAAAATATTGCTGCCCTGGAAGGCAAAATAGAACAGGTAAAACACCACCTCGGACATCTGATTCAGTATGCGATAGATTATTACCTGAATATCCAGAAAAAATACGGAAAAGACCGGCAGCGGAAAACGGAGCTCAGGATTTTTGATACCATTGATGCGACAAAAGTAGCCGTGGCCAATGAGAAATTCTATGCCAATTTCGAGGAAGGCTTCATCGGGACGTCCCTGAAAAAAGACCAGTACTTATTTGACTGTTCGGATATTGATGATATCATTACGTTCAGGAAAGACGGAAGCATGAAAGTGGTGAAAGTGGAGGCCAAAACCTTCATCGGAAAAGACATCCTTCATGTAGCGATCTGGAAGAAAAATGACAAGCGTACGGTTTATAATATGATTTACCGTGAAGGCCGTGACGGGCCTTATTACATGAAACGCTTTTTTGTGACCGGCGTTACCCGGAATACGGATTATCCTTTGGCCTCTGATAAGAAAGGCTCGGAAATGCTGTATTTTTCGGCCAATCCCAATGGCGAAGCCGAGACCGTAAGTGTGCTTCTGAAACCCAACCCAAGGATCAGAAAGAGCAAGATGGATATTGACTTTTCTGAACTGGCCATTAAGGGCCGTGACACCAAAGGGAATCTCGTTACCAAGTTCTCCATTAAAAAAGTAGACCTGAAAGAAGAAGGTGTTTCTACACTGGCACCGAGAAAAATCTGGTTTGATGATACAGTACGGAGGTTGAATGCCGACGGGAGAGGATCTTTACTGGGAAGCTTTAAAGGGGATGATAAAATCCTGACCATTAATACAAACGGCGAAGCCAGACTGATTTCTTTTGATCTCGGGAACCGTTTTGACGACCAGTACCTGGTCCTTGAAAAATGGCGCCCGAACCAGCCCGTTACCTGTATTTATTTTGATGGTGAAAAGGATATTTATTTCATCAAGAGGTTCCTGCTGGAAAACACGCCGAACATCCAGACCTTTATGCCGTCTGAACACCCGAAATCATTTATAGAAACCATTATCGTTTCAAACGGGTCAACCGCCGAAATTATTTTTGCCAAAGACAAAGGCAAGGAACGTGAGCCTGAAACCATAAATATTGATGAGTTTATTGCCGTAAAAGGGATCAGGGCCATCGGAAACCAGTTTACGAAGTTCAAGGTAAAATCCATCAACTTCACCATTCCTGAACCGGAAGAAGAAGAGGAGCCGGAACTGTATGAAGAACCGGAACGCCCGGAAGCGGACGATGACGGTGGTACGATTGGTGATCTGTTTGAAAGTGATGAGGGAACTTCAGAAAAATAATAAGACACAAATAAATAATAAAAAATTATGAATCCGATAGTTTTATTTATAATAGCTATTACCTGCGTCGTTAGTTATGTGGGATTGAATAACATTAATATCTTCGAAAAATATAAATTTAATGTAAGTGCAATCAATAATAGAAAAGAATATATAAGGTTAATTTCCTCCGCTTTTCTTCATGCCGATTTTATGCATTTACTTTTCAATATGCTATCCCTGTATTTTTTTCAGGGTGCCGTGACAATGTACTTCGGCACTGTTGGGTTTATCATTATTTATTTCGGTTCGTTAATTTTAGGAAACTTGTTTAGTCTGATGATTTATAAAAATCAACCTTGGTATTCTGCAATTGGTGCTTCCGGGGCTGTATCAGGAATCATTTTTGCTTCTATAGCAATGGCACCAAATGAAATCAGTGTAAATTTTTTACCGGGCTGGATTTTCGGAACATTATATTTCGGATATTCAGTATACATGATGCTGAATCCTAAACAATGGGATAATCTCGGACATTCTGCACATTTAGGAGGTGCTTTTTTTGGTTTGGTATACTCAGTAGTAATGCATCCACAACTTGCCTTGAGTAACGTGTATTTCCTAGGAGTTATGTCGCTTCCTTTAGCTTATTTAGCTTATCAGATCTTCGTAAAGAAAAAAATAGGATAATATTTAATCACTATTCAATTAAATAAAAAGCAGTGAATTCACCTTCACTGCTTTTTTTTGTCTCAAAACGTTGCTGAAATTAAGAATTGATTTATAAATAACTACTTCTCTCCAAAAATAAACCGGTCATTACCGGATAAATCTTTGATCAATTCAGCATGTGAGAATATATCTTTATATAATTCTAATGTTTCCTGACCAAGTTTCTGATTGATTTCTAAAAACAGCATGCCGTTTTCATTAAGGTGCTTTTCAGCATCTTCCGCAATCTTCCTGTAAAAAATAAGAGCATCGGAAGTAGGGGAGAAAAGGGCCATTTTCGGTTCAAATTCTTTTACGGAATCTTCAATTTCCACTTCTTCTTCAATTCCGATATACGGCGGATTTGAAATGATGACATCATAGTTTTTATTCAATTTATAATTAAGGTAATCAGCATGAATGAAGCTGACATCCAGTTTATGGAAATCTGCATTTTTCCGGGCTGTTTCCAGGGCTTTTTCAGAAAAGTCAACAGAAGTTACTTCAGCTTTTGGAAAGTGTTTTTTTAACACCAGAGGAATCACTCCGCTGCCCGTCCCGATATCAAGGATTTTTATATTTTCCCTCCATGATTTTGAACTGTTGATTTTCTTGACCGCCAGTTCCAGCAGTTCCTCAGTTTCAGGCCTCGGGATCAGTACGTTTTCGTTTACAAAGAATGTCATGCCGTAAAACTCGGTTTCACCCAGGATGTGCTGGTATGGTTTGTTGCTCTTCAGTTCTGAGATTACTGTCAAAAGTTTTTCTTCATCATCTTCCAGTAATGCCTGGCCGGAAAATTTCCTTTGATAAAAAGGATTGAGCCCTACGATTTTTCCTATAAAAACAGAGCACAAGAAAGCACTTTCCGAATCTGTGTACAGTTCCGAAAGCTGTTCCCTGAAATATTTTTTTAAGTCTCCTACTGTCATCTATCTTGTAAAAACCAGTTTGGTGCCCGTTGATTTTTCTTCATCAATCCTGTAGCCCTCATAATTGAATGCCTTTACGTCATTCAGGGTTTTGGCATTGGTTTCCGCACAGAATCTCACCACCATGCCGCGGGCATGTTTTGTATACACCACAATGGTTTTAAGCTTTCCTTCCTTTAATTCATAAAAGTCAAAATCAATAATCTGATGCTGGATTTTTTTACGGTCGATGGCTTTGAAATATTCCTGGCTCGCCAGGTTAAGGATGATTTCATTCTTTTTCAGTTCAGAATTGAGCTGTTCCGTTATTTTATCCCTCCAGAACTCATACAGATTGTTATATTCCTCAAACTTAAAAGGACGCCCCATTTCCAGGCGGTACAGCATGACTTTATCAGAAGGCTTCAAAAGTCCGTATAACCCGGAAAGGATCCTGTGGTTTTTCTGTAAGTAATCTACCGCGCTTTTACCCAGCGTTTTGGCGTCTATGCCTCTGTATACCTCACCTGTAAAAGCGTACAGGGCAGGAGCCGATTGCTTTGCCGTAGGTTTTGCATTCCATTTCTGGTTTCTTTCCCAGTTTTCATCCGCCAGTTTAGACGAAATTTCCATCAGTTCAGAAAGGTATTTCGGGGATTTGTGCTTTAAATGGGAATGTATGTAAGCTGCGTCATCAATGAATTTAGGCGTCGTGGTTTTCAACAGGTCCGTTGAATTTTCGGTGTTCATTAATTTGGCAGGCGATGTTATTATTTTCATAAGTTACAATGCAGATAAATGTTTGACGTTAATAAAATTCATGACCATCAGTGATACGAAATCATACATGAAGTGACAGATGATGAGAATTTTTATATTTGAATACCGTTTGTAAAAAGCAGCAAAAACAGCCCCGATAAAAAACGGGACCAATACCTGGCCCACGGTTCCATAGGTACTGTGAAGGATCCCGAATAAAACGGCCGGGATCAGGATCCCGAAATATTGATTGCTGTAAATCTTTTCAATCCGCGGCTGCATATAGCCACGCATCAGGAGCTCTTCCACAACACCGGCTGTAAGACAGGTAATGATGATTAAGGGATAATTGTTCTTAAAAATCAGAGCCAGGCGCATCAGCTGGATGCTGGTTCTTTCGTGGGTTGAAATTTTGACCAGGGCATTCAGAAAAGCACCTCCGAATAAACAGATAAAGTACAGGCTGATCACTGCCCCGATATAAAAAAGGACGGAATAGGGTTTTTCCTTCCAGAGCAGGAAACGCTTTCTCTCTATAACAAGACTGTACAGAAAGACAATAATTGCTACCAGCCACAGGACCATCCGTGAATAAAAAAACTTTTCTGAAGTAATCTCTGCCGTCCCAGTCATCATATTGACAACAGGGAAGATGTAAAGCATAGCCGCAGCCAGCAATACAAAAGTAAGCAGAATGCCCAAGGCATATTTTCCGTTAAGACTCATAAATTAATAAAAAACCGCAGCTGATTCCAGACGTGAACTTAATTTTAAATATCACCCTTTCCCTGTCTTATGATTTCAGGCTCTCCTGAAGTAAGGTCCACAATGGTGGAAGCAATGTTGTCCCCGTATCCGGAATCGATTACAATATCTACCAGATGTCCGTACTTTTCTGCAATCAGTTCAGGATCTGTGGAATATTCAATGATTTCGTCGTCATCCTTAATGGAAGTTGAAGCAATCGGATGTCCCAGTTTCTCAACAATAAGCTGGGGAACCGGATGGTCCGGAACGCGGATCCCGATTGTTTTATGGTTTTTATAGGCTAACGGTAAACTTTTGTTGGCTTCCAGGATAAAGGTAAAAGGCCCCGGCAGGTGGCTTTTTAAAAACCTGAAAACCGAAGTATTGATAGGCCGCGTAAAATCTGAAAGGTGGCTGAGATCATTACAGATAATAGAGAACTGTGCCTTCTCCAGCTTAAGTTTTTTGATCTGGGCCAGCTTTTCCATCGCTTTTATATCAAAAATATTACAGCCCAATGCATACACCGTATCGGAAGGATAAATAATCAGCCCGCCGTTATTTAATGTTTTAACTACCTCATCAATAAGGTTTTCCCGTGGATTCTCAGGATATATTTTCAATATTTTTGCCATACCCCAAAGATACGAATATTAAAATAATTTTCATAAAAGTCTTTAATAGTAAAGAAAAATTAGGATTTTAAAAATATTGTCGTATATTTGCAGTCCAATAACGCGGGATGGAGCAGTAGGTAGCTCGTCGGGCTCATAACCCGAAGGTCATCGGTTCGAGTCCGGTTCCCGCTACTAAGTTAGTGCTTTCGGTAAGCACTCTAAAGATACACCGCGGGATGGAGCAGTAGGTAGCTCGTCGGGCTCATAACCCGAAGGTCATCGGTTCGAGTCCGGTTCCCGCTACTAAGTTAAGTGCCTTCGGTAGGCACTCTAAAGATACACCGCGGGATGGAGCAGTAGGTAGCTCGTCGGGCTCATAACCCGAAGGTCATCGGTTCGAGTCCGGTTCCCGCTACTGCAGAAAGAGTATTACAGATTTGTAATACTCTTTTTATTTCTCCATACAGTGACTTTTATATCATGCTTTTAATGGCTTAATTTATGCAGTTGAGTAAACACACCATTAATAAGACAAACGTATGTACAAGAAAATCCTTGCAGGTTTAGGAGGTGCCGTTGCACTCAGCCTGCTGCACGAAGCCATCAGAAAAAATTTTGACAATGTCCCGGAGATCAATAAAGTGGGGGAAGAAGCTTTAAATAAAGCTCTGGATACAGTGGATATGAAGGTAACCAACCATGAACAGCTGTATGCGGCTACATTGGCCGGTGATGTCATCGGAAACGGAATGTATTACGCAGCTACGGCCACTACAGGCTTTAATATTGCTTCCGGCGTTCTAATGGGACTGGGTGCGGTAGCCCTTCCTGAAAAAATGGGACTGGATGATGCCCCTGTTGCTGAGAATAACCAGAAAAAAATAATGACGGTTGCCTATTATCTTTTCGGGGCGGTTATTACCAAACTGATTTATGACAAAATAAAATAACAGCATCCCTTATAATTAAAAATGCCACAAATTAACTTGTGGCATTTTACATTTTCTTAAGGGCAGAAGCTTTATGTACCGCTGATTTCCCGGTTTTTTCACTCATCACTTCATACTGCGGCTCATCTTCAGACGCGCGGCGCTGCCGGTTCATAAAAGTGAAATCCTTTGTGTGGATGTGGGTAATCTTTCCGTGGGTTTCCCCGAAACTGGAATTCCACCTTACCATGTCTCCTTTTTTTAAACTGCTCATCTTATTCTGTCTTAAAATTAAAGTCAGATGATTCACTTATCATGCCATAATTATTGATCTGCTGTTCATTTTAGGCTAACGGATACAAAAAATCCCGCTTCAAATAAAGCAGGATTATTATTTAAGTAGTATGACTTCTGTTTAAATTATTCAGCCGCCAGCTGGTTGAAAGGCTTAAGCGCATTATCATCAGCCATGGTCTGACCTATGAATTCTTTTTTCTGTCCTCTTTTCATTCTGTTGGCCGCATCGCCTCCGTTAAAATAAGAATCGTTCAGTTTTGTGGTGATCTCAGCAGGGTTGAACTCAAATTTCGTATCGCCTTCCACACCCAGGTAACCGTTCTTTCTCGTCAGGTTGGTAATGTAATTGTTGTAGTTGATCAAAGTGCCTCTGAACATGGAAGTATGGTATTCCATACACTTTTTCGCTTTTTTGGAAGAATTGTTAAGGATACAGTTGTTCATGTTCCCGCGGTAAAGGCGCCATTCCAGTTCCACTTTTCCGTATTCTTTGGCTAAAGCTGTTTTTCCGTTGGTAAGGATATTCGGATCGTTTTCTTTTTCGCTTATTTCCTTTAAATGCTTGATCACTAAAGGAACGGTATTTTCAATTTTGTTTTTCGCTTCACCTACCGCACTGAAATCCGCTGCCGGAGAACCTTTCTTCTGGGCTGTAGTAAAGTTAAAAATGAATAGCAATAGTACAATTAATAAATGATATCTTTTCATGAGAAATTTTTAAAGCACTAAAATAAATATATTTTCTGAGTTAAGCGGGCTACATTTTAATTTTATGTAATAAAAATTAACAACTTTTAAGAATTTCAGTTATAATTATCCGCTTTGCTGTAAGATGATCAGGAAATAATTCTACTTTTTTAAAGATATATCAAATTATATTGAAATTTATTGTGCTGATTTTCAAACATTTAAATTCATTTATCTTTTATCACTAAAAAAATAGTTGTTTGAATTGATTTTATTTCTACATTTGTATCACTAAGGAATTAGTGATATGGATTATTTTAATCTGTACAGGCATACATGATAAAATGAAAAGGATATGAAAATTCAGACGTTAACAAAAGCAGAAGAGCAGGTAATGCAGTATTTATGGAAACTTGAAAAGGGATTTCTGAAAGATGTCCTGGATCTTTTCCCGGAACCGAAACCGCATACCAATACCGTTTCTACCATTTTAAAAGTACTGAAGGAGAAGGAATTTGTAGACTACCGCGTATACGGAAGGCAGCATGAGTATTTTTCGCTGGTTTCCAAAGAACAGTATTCCGGGAAAACGATGAAGAGCCTTGTTAAAAATTATTTTAAAGGCTCCTATAAAAGTGCAGTTTCATTCCTGGTGGAAAAAAATGAAATGACGGTAGAAGACCTTGAGATGTTATTAAGCGAACTCAAAAAGAAAGATTAACAGCCTATGGAAACTCTGCTTCTGTATTTTGGGAAAGTTATTGTATGTTCCGGTGTAACATTTTTATACTACCGGTTGTCTTTAAAGGACAGGACGTTTCATCACTACAACAGATTCTATCTTCTGTCTGCAATGCTGATTTCGATGCTGCTGCCTTTGATAAGAATAGAGGACTTTACGGTTGAAGTAAGCAGTGATGTCTACCGCCTGATTGATAAGGTACAGAATTTTAATACCTACAAAAACGCAACATATGATAACATTTATTTTAGGATTATTTTTTCAGCTCTGGGATTTGTTTCTTTCTTCTTTGTAGGAAGATTCATCTACGGGATTATCAGAATCGGGCAGCTTAAAAGCCGGTTTCCGAAAGAGCATTTCGGCGGGATCAACTTTTACCGGACCAATCTGGCGGAAGCCCCGTTTTCCTATTTCAGAAACCTGTTCTGGAAAAACTCCATTATGCTGGACTCAGATATCGGGAAGCAGATTCTGAAGCATGAAATGGTACACATTGAACAGAAACATTCTTTCGATAAAATCTTTATCGAGATCGTTACATCAGTATTCTGGTTCAATCCTTTTTTTCACCTCATCAAAAAAGAAATCAGTTTAATTCATGAATACCTGGCGGATAAAAAAGCCGTCAGACAATCGGACACCCAAGCATTTGCGCAGATGCTCCTAGCCAGCCACTTTTCCGGAAAACCGTTGCCGGCAACCAGTCCGTTTCTCAGTTCAAACCTTAAAAAACGACTTAAAATGTTACAGAAACCAAAAACCAGATTCGGGTATGCGCGTAGAATTTTTGCATTACCGGTCGTATTTTCAGTGGCCTTTGCCTATATGGTAAATGCTAAAAACCAGGAGATTAAAGCGACAAATATAGAAATCGAAAAAACCGTTTCCCGGATCAGTAAAACTGAAGATGAACGTGGCCGTATTAAAACAGATACCGTAACACCTGATGCTTCCAAAAGTAATACTGCAGTAGTTCCCGATGTCTATAAAAAATCAGCCGGTGAAAAGAAAATTGCAGATTTAAGCAAAAAGATTCAGGAGCGTACTGCCGCTTTGAAAAAGCTTACCCCTGAAAGCAAGGAATATAACGTATACCTTGAAGAAATAGGAAAACTGTCCGGGGAGATCGGAAAAATTGCAGGTTCGGAAAACTTCCTTAAATCTGTAACGGTGTTAAGAGCGGATGAGTATTTTAAGTCTGCGGAATGGAAGGATAAGATCAGGAACATTGAAAATATCAGGTATGAAGAAATGCCGGAGCTGCCTGAAATTCCTGAAATCAGCATTGAACTTCCGCCGTCGGCAGTGAATATACCCCATACACCCAAAGTACAGATTTATACTTTAAGGGATGCGAAGAACATGAAATGGTCTCCTGAAATGAAAAAAACATTGAAATTATCGGCAACAGGAGGCAAAGAATCTGCGGCAGATGCTAAGAAAAGAGCTGAGCTGGACAGAAAGAGGGCGAAAATTGATTCTAAAATGGCAAAGGCTTATGCAGAACGTGTAAAAATAGAAGCTGAAAGAATGGCTCTGGATGGAAACAGAAAGACTATCGTATTTAATAAAACATTTAAAAACTTTCCGGAGGATAAAATTTTAAGAATCAATACTGATAATATCAGAATCAGCCATGGTAACCGGACAGTGAATGCTTCAGGTGTTAAAAATATCGACGGAGCCGATAAGATGAGAATATATTTTGACGGCAAAGAAGTTACCAGAAAAGAAATGGAAACCCTGGACCCTGATAAGATCAAAAGCATGTACATTAACAAGAACAAGACTGACGGAGGCGAAACTTCCGGAGAAATCTGGATCGAAACTAAAAAATAACCGTAAAAACTCACATGAAGCCCTGTCAGTAATGAATTTCAGACTTGATGTGATACACTGACAGGGCTTTTTATTATTTAAACCAATTAAACCTATGAAAAACAGTATTTTACTTTTTCTATTTTTAAGCATAATCACCAGTGCACAAAGCCAGCGTTTTACCTATAATTATCAATTCATCCCGGACTCCACTAATGTTTCTGATGTTAAAAATGAACTTATGAATCTTGATGTATCGAAATCCGGGTCTAAATTTTACAGTTATACGGTTTACCAATCTGATTCTCTGATGAAAATTGATCTTGACAGACAGCTGGCGGCCACGGGATCGCTTAATATTAAATCGGATAACCGGAAAGGCCTGGTACGGTACACCGTTTCAAAAAAATATCCTAAATATGAAATCTCTTTGCACAACAGGATTTTAAGGGATCAGTATAATGTTTCTGAAGAAAGGCCGATTGTATGGAAGATAACCTCAGAAAAAATGAAAATCGGGGAATGGTCAGCACAGAAAGCAGAAGCTGATTTCGCCGGAAGGCATTGGTATGCCTGGTTTACCACGGATATCCCGATTCAGGACGGACCGTATAAATTTCACGGACTTCCCGGGCTTATCGTAAAGCTTGAAGATCAGACGCTTTCTCACCGTTTCACTTTACAGGCAGTGAAAAACATCAGTTCCATTCCGGAAGAGATCTTCGGTGCCAATGAAATTCCGGTGAATGCCAAACAGTACAGCAAACTCTTGAAAGATTATGAAAATGACCCTACAAAAGGGCTTAAGCAAATGCAGATGGGCGGTGCGATCATGATTATGAAAGATGGGCAGAATTCCGACATGAAAAGTCAGGAAGGGCGCATTAAAGAAAGAATGAAAAAGGACAATAATAAAATCGAACTTAAGAATATTTAGAATAATGAAAATTTTTTTTACAGCATTATTTTTAGCTGCAGGACTCAGCATTTTTGCACAGAACCGGTTTTTCTATGAGTATAAATATATTCCGGATTCAAACAACAGGGAAGATGTTAAAACGGAAATGATGCTCCTGGATATCGATAAAAACGGTTCCCGTTACTACAGCCGTGATAAATTTATTGCCGATTCCACATCAATGGCAAACCTGCAGAAACAGCTGAAGGGCGGATCCGGAAACCTTAATGTCAACCGGGGAAACAATGCCGGACAGGTAAGCTATAAAGTAACGAAATCATATCCTGATTACAAGACCTTTCTGCTTACCAAAGTTTCCATGGATCAGTATAAAGTTAGAGAAGACCGGAAACCCGAATGGAAAATCCTTCCTGAAAAACAGAAAATCGGTTCCTACAATGCCCAGAAAGCGACAGCCAGCTATGGCGGAAGGGACTGGATTGCATGGTTTACTACAGAAATCCCGTTCCAGGACGGACCTTATAAATTCTACGGTCTCCCGGGCCTGATTGTACAGATTGAGGATGCCACAGGCTCACACAGGATGACTTTACAGGGCAACAAAAAAATTGAAGCTTTTACAGACCCCGGTGAAACAGAACTGCCGGGAAATGTAAAAATCATAGGAATTGGGGGCAAGGAAATTGAAGTGACCAGAGACCAGTATAAAAAAGTATGGAAAGCATACGTTAATGATCCTGCCAAAAACATGAGGGAAATGATGATGCGGAACGGAGGCAGCGATAACACCAGGGTTACCCTTAAGGTACAGACAAATGACGGAAAAGAAATCACAGATCCCAACCAGGTATTCAGGGAAATAGAGAAAAGTACAAAAGAATCTTTAGCCAAGAACAACAATCCCATAGAGCCGGATTTATACAGGTAGAATAATTAATTTTATTGAAAGCAGGGTGAAAGTCATTTTTCATCCTGCTTTCTTTTTGCTATATTTAATCAGTACATTTTAAACGTCAAACATAAAATAAGAATTCATGACAGAAAAGGAAAAATGTGAAAACGGGCTTTTATATGATGCCAATTATGATCAGGAGCTGATTAATGAACGGATGGCCGTTAAAGACCTCTGCCTGGAATACAACCTGCTGAAAAATTCCGATACCGAAGGAAGAGGAACACTGATCAGAAAGATTTTAGGGAAAACACAAGACAATATCTGTATCGAGCCCAGTTTCTGGTGCGATTACGGCTACAATATTGAGGTTGGCGATAATTTCTACTCCAATCATAACCTGGTCATCCTGGACTGTGCTAAAGTGACCTTCGGGGACTACGTGTTCATCGGTCCGAACTGCAGTTTCTATACCGCAAGCCATTCGCTTGATGTACAACAGAGAAACCAGGGCCTGGAATCGGCTCACCCGATTAAGGTAGGTAATAATGTATGGTTCGGAGGAAACGTTGTGGTTTTGCCGGGAGTTACCATAGGGAATAATTCCGTAATCGGTGCCGGCAGTGTCGTGACGAAGGATATTCCTGACAATGTTGTGGCTGTGGGGAATCCCTGCAAGGTTATAAAGACGATTGAAAATTAGGAAATAAATAAATGAATCGGGCGCGGAAACTTTGTTTCCGCGCCCGATTCTATTTCAAAAATGCTGTTAATGCTTACGCTAATTTCTGTGAATCTGAAATAAACTGAGCCAGTCCGCTGTCTGTTAACGGGTGTTTCAGTAAACTCAAGATCGGAGGAAGCGGTGAAGTGATTACATCGGCACCGATCTTCGCACAGTCGATAATATGCATAGAGTGGCGGATAGAAGCCGCTAAAATCTCGGTTTCATACATGTAGTTATCGAAAATCAGTCTGATTTCCTGGATCAGGTTCAGTCCGTCGGTTGAAATATCATCCAGTCTTCCCAGGAACGGAGAAACATAAGTTGCCCCTGCTTTTGCTGCCAGAAGGGCCTGTCCCGGAGAGAAAATCAGCGTACAGTTGGTTTTGATCCCTTTATCTGAAAAATATTTTAATGCTTTGATTCCGTCTTTGATCATCGGAATTTTTACCACGATATTCGGGTGGATGGCTGCCAGTTCGTCGCCTTCCTTAATCATTTCTTCATATGTGGTAGAAAGTACCTCTGCAGAAATGTCGCCGTCTACGATGTCGCAAATGGCTTTATAATGGTTTTTAATAGCTTCAGATCCACGAATGCCTTCTTTGGCCATTAATGAAGGATTGGTAGTTACCCCATCAAGAATTCCAAGGTCTTTTGCTTCTCTAATTTGCTCTAAATTCGCCGTGTCAATAAAAAATTTCATTTGTTTACAGATTTATTTAATGCAAAGATAAACATTCCTTTCTGAGTGTAAAATTTATTTAATTAAGGTTTATATAGTCTTTTAAATCTGAAATCAACAGGACAGAGTTGCCAATAAGCTGTAGCTATTTATTGAGCTTTACTATTAAATTTAAACAGGCTGCGAAAATGTTATCAGCCTTCTGAACATAGAACACAAAAAAGATCCTGAAACTTCAGGACCTTCTTTTATTATGAATTCAGGGCTTGGCTGAGCTTTACAGCATCCTGATTGGTAGGATCATACTGTAAAGATTTGGCAATGTGCTCTTTTGCTTTATCCGGATTGCTCTGCTGTTCTGCGAAAGCAACATAGAAATAGGCGTACGCCAGGTTTTTCTTGTTCTCTTCTACCTCTTCAGGCTTTACCGTAGCAATGTATTTTTCATAAGCAGCTTTTGCATTGGCATCATCTTTAGCAGACTGGTATGCATAAGCCTGGCTGTAATAGGAAGGTGCCCAGTCCGGTAACAGGGCGGATATTCTTTTCCAGGTATTGACCGCATTGGTCCAGTCGGATGCTTCCTGATATGCCGTCGCGAGCTTGGCTAATGCTTCCGTATCTTTAGGATTGGTCTCTATTTGTTTTTTAAGGCCTTCAATAGCCGGATTTAAAGATTGATTCGCTGTCGCAGTTGTCGTAACAGCACTGTCTGTCTGGGTGGTCTGCGCACTCAAAAAGCCGGCAGCTCCGGTGAACAGTAATCCCAGAAAAAGATTTTTGATATTCATTTTAGTCGTTTTCATAATTCCCGTATTTAAAATTCTACGGTTTTAAAGTCCAATAATAATTCCGCAAATGCCCTGATTTTAGAACCGTTAAGTTTTTTTTGAAAATATTAACAACCTCTATGTTTATTTTATATTAATTTTTGATTCAATAGGGTTTAAACTATCTTTGTTACTCAACAATTTAATCAAGGGAATGTCTATGAATATCATACTGGCTTCAACATCCACCCTTTTCGGAGGGGAATATTTAGCGTATTTAAAAGAAGAAATCATCAGGTTATATGAAGGAATTGATGAACTGGTTTTTATTCCGTTTGCAAGGCCCTGCGGAATTTCTCATGATGATTATACGGCAAAAGCCCGTTCTTTCTTTGAAACAATTGATATTAAAGTGAAGGGACTGCACGAATTTGATAATGCCATTGAAGCGGTACACAACGCAAAAGCTTTTTTTACAGGCGGCGGCAATACTTTTCTGCTGGTTAAAATACTCCATGAAGAAGGTCTGATACCTGTTCTGAAACAAAATGTGGAAAGCGGTAAGCCTTACCTGGGCTGCAGTGCCGGAAGCAATATCGGCGGACAGAATATGAAAACAACGAATGATATGCCGATTGTTTATCCGCCAAGCTTTGATTGTATGGGCCTGGTTCCGTTCAATATCAATCCGCATTATCTGGATCCGAACCCGGACCTGAAACACAACGGCGAAACCAGGGAAACCAGGATCAAAGAGTTTTTAACGCAAAATGACACAAAAGTTGTCGGGCTCCGTGAAGGAAACTGGATCAGGAGAACCGGCAATACAATTACAGTGGAAGGAAGCGAACTGACCCGCATTTTTGAAAAAGGAAAAGAGCCTTATGAAATAGTAGCAGGCTCAGCCTTATAAATTTACTTTAATTATATTTGAATCCAGAATGTAATACCCGGCATGGTCAGGAGACTAAGTTGACCTGCCAAAACACCTGTATTTAGAAAATAAATCTGCAATGAGAAAAACATTTACCGTTCTTATTATATCAACCCAAATTGTTTTTGCCCAGACTACAGCACAGAAACTGGATGCCGCCACGAAAAGTCTTATGGAATCTTCTGCGGCCGTTTCATCCAGTCTGTCATTGTATGTTTCTGATGAGAACGGAAATTTTGTGTATGAATATCAGGGAAATAAAGGACTGTCTACCGCTTCTACCCAAAAGATTTTTACAGCAGCGGCCGCTCTGGAAGTTTTAGGTGAAAATTATACCTATAAAACCACTTCCGGTTATTCCGGGACGGTTTCAGGAGGAACCCTGAACGGTAACCTGTTCATTGCTTCCACCGGAGATCCTACCCTGGGAAGCTGGCGGTATGACGGCTACAAACCTGAAAACTTTAAACAGAAATTAACCGCTGCCCTTAAGAAATCCGGGATCACCAAAATATCGGGAGACCTGGTAATTGATGATTCTTATTTTGACCACCAGACCATTCCCGGAGGCTGGCCTTGGGACGATTTGGGAAATTATTACGGAGCCGGGGTATGGGGCGTCAACTGGCGCGAGAACCAGTTCGATATCAACATCAACGGAACGGAATTTAAAAGCTTCTCCTATCCATTGGAAGGGGTAAAATGGCTGAATGACCTGAAAGTGGCCGGCAGCTCAGACCAAAGCCTGATTTTTACAGCACCGCATTCTGACGTGGCATTGATCAACGGCACTTTACCGTCAAAAACTGTTACGGTTTCAGGCGCCACGCCGGATCCGCCTTTACAGCTCGGCGTCGAAGTTCAGCAATGGCTGAAGGAATCCGGAATCGCATTTTCAGGAAAAGTAATTACCAGTTCCCGGCTGGAAATTGAAGGGAAGAAACCGATGGAATTTCCAAAAAGCAATACCATTCTTACTTATGAATCGCCTACGATGGATAAGATCGTCTATTGGTTTTTAAGGAAAAGCATCAATATGTACGGTGAAACCTTAATCAAAACATTAGGGAAAGAAAAAAAAGGAGATCCCGGCTTTAAAAGCGGCGTTGCTTTTCTGAAAGAGTTCTGGAAATCAAAAGGCATTAACCCTAATATGATCAATTTTGCAGACGGAAGCGGCCTGTCGCCACAGAACTACGTTTCGGCAAAAGCGGAAGTACAGGCTTTATTATATGCTAAAAAGCAGCCGTGGTTTGATGCATATTACGAAGGATTCCCTATCCAGGACAACGGGCTTAAAATGAAAAGCGGAACCATGAGGGATACCAAATCTTTTGCAGGCTACCATACCTCAAAAGACGGAAAAAAATATGTGTTTTCAGTCATTATTAACAATTACCAGGGAAGCGGGAGTACGGAACTCCAGAAAATCCTGAATGTTTTAAAATAAATTGTTTTGAGGAAATCAATACTGTCAAGGCTTAATAACTGGATTATTTTCGTGCTGATGACCATTGTGGTTTTAACGGTGGTTATTGCTTCAACCGTTCTGATTAATTTCCTTCGTAAAGAGGAAATCAAAAGGGTGGATATATTGGTAAGCGCGGTGAAATTCCAGCAGGAAGCCACCACCCCGAACCTTGAAGTCCAGGGCCTTATTCTACAGATCTACAGCTCGAATACCACCATTCCGGTAATCATTCTGGACAAGGATAACCAGATCATCGAACATAAGAATATTCCCCAGGAAATAGAAAACAGCCCTTCGGAAATTGTAGCGTTTGCTAAAAAAATGGCAAAGACCTATCCTCCGATAGAGCTTAAGTTCCCCAACAAAAACAACCAGTTTGTTTATTATGACAATTCCCCTTTATTAAATAATTTACGCTACTCGCCCTATATTCTGGGATTTTTTATTCTGTGTTATTTCCTGTTTTCATTCTGGTTTCTGAGGACGATTAAAAAGACCGATGAAGGCTATCTCTGGGCCGGGCTCGCCAAAGAAACCGCACACCAGATCGGGACCCCGCTGTCATCCATGATCGGCTGGATGGAAATTATGAAGCTGGATACTCCGGATTCCGAAGGTGTCCATGAGATTGAAAAAGATATTGAACGGCTAAGGACGATTTCCGAGCGGTTTTCCAAGATCGGTTCTGTGCCTGAGCTTAACGACCGGGATTTTAATGCAACCATCCAGGAAAACTATGATTATCTGAAAACAAGGATTTCAAGAAAGATCAACTTCGGGCTGCATCTTCCCAGTTACAATATTTCGGTTCCCCATAATAAAATCCTGATCAGCTGGGTAATTGAAAACCTGGTGAAAAATGCCGTTGATGCCATGAAAGGGGTAGGGTCAATTTCCATGACGGTGACCGAACGCAACAAACACATCATCATTGAAGTGCAGGACAACGGAAGCGGAATGACAAAGCAGCAGGCCGGAAACGCCTTCAAGCCCGGATATTCCACTAAAAAACGCGGCTGGGGACTGGGTTTGTCGCTGGCCAAAAGGGTGATTAAAGAATACCATAACGGCGATATTAAAATTGCACAGACCGAAGTAGGGAAGGGCACCACCTTTAGAATTACAATCAGAAAAGCTTAAGATTTATATAATTTTTTATTTTTTGATCAGGCCGGATCTTCAATCTGCAGTTCAATAAAAGTTCAGACGATTTTTAAAACAAAAAAGCGGAGAAAGATTCTCCGCTATATATATTGCTGTTGGCATGTTGAATAAGGGTTACTTTTTCCCCGTCAGCCACTGGTCCTGAAGTTTCTGTTCCGCAGCAGTAGGATTCGCTTTATAATTAAGCGTTTCTATGGTCATTTTATCCAGAATGGCTTTTCCTTTAAGTTCTATCTTATCAGATTTTTCACCGTTTTTTCTTAATACGGTTACCGTTACGTTCTGGCCTTCCTTAATTGTTTTGGAATAATTAATAAAGTCCTGGATATTCTGGACATTAATGGTTTTTCCATCCAGTGCAACAATTTCGTCGGTAATTTTAAATCCGATGCTTTTTGAGAACGGCGATAATGCAGAGCTCTCATCAAATATAAACGTATTGTTTTTATCGTTATAACCGGTCTGGTTCGGATCTTTAATAAACCAGAACAAAGGCGGCGTTTCCTGTTTTTTCATCTCTACGCCTACCATATTCAGGTATTGCGCGTAAGGAGTCGGCTGTTCTCCCGCAATGTATTTATTATAGAAATCTTTTACCTGCGGATAACCGGTAACCGCTACCAGCTCATCAATCAGCTTATCATCTTTGAACGGTTTGTTTTCCCCGAATCTCTGGGACAGTTTCCGGATCATATCACGGTAGCCCATTTCACCGTTAGACAGTTTTCTCAATTCGATATCAAGGCACATCGCCAGCAGCGTTCCTTTTTCATAAACGTTTCTGTACTGGTCTTTATATTCATCCTTAAGAATATTTTTACTCATCACCGTAAAAGGCATGGTATCGTTGTAATTCTTGGAATTGGTGATTTTCTCATTGATCCTCTGCAGGAACTCGTTTTTCGTAATCAGCCCTTCCTGGATCTGGAAAAGATTGGCAAAATATTCCGTTCCGCCTTCATACATCCAGAGGTGCTGGGACATTTTAGGATCTGCATAATCAAAATAGTGGATCTCTTCAGAATGGGTTTTCAGAGGGTTTACCGTATGGAAGAACTCGTGGGAAACCACATCTGTAAGCGTTTTGTCGATGGCCTCCTTCGGCATCATCTCAGGCAGGACAACACTCGTGGATTCATGGTGCTCCAGCGCGCCGAAACCTTTGATCTGAGGTCCTTCGGTTCCTGCCAGATACAGCATGATCGCATATTTCTTATTGGTATTCATATCACCCAGGAATTTTTTCTGAGCCATAACCATTTTTTCAAGATTGTCTTTGAAATCAGCAGCCTTATATTTCCCGGATGGAGAATAAACACCCAATACCAGATCCATTCCGCCTGCATTGAAGGTGATGTAATCCGGTTTCGTATACATCAGCGGAGAGTCGGTAAGCTTGGCATAATTGGCCAGGGTAAATGTATCGGTAGATTCAGACCTGTCCTGATCAACCAGAGCCGTCGTTCCGTAAAAATCCGCAGGTTTCTGGATGACCAATTGATAAGGTACATCCTGCATATTATCAATATATCCTACAAAACCGTGGGTATTAACCAGGTATACTTTTCCTGTTTCAATATCCGTTCCTGACGGTGAAAATACCGCTTTATGTTTTGAGGCATCCATTTCATCATCAAAACTGTCATTCACCAGATACGTAACCTTTGTTAAATTCTGGGCATTTTTAAGAGAATATGTATTGTCACCTACCCTGGTGAAGGCGAGTTCTTTTCCTTTATTGTCGAAAAACTTAATGCCTTCTACAAATCTTCCGTAATCATCCACGGAATAGGTTCCCGGAACGGTTTTCGGAAAATGGAATTTCACATCCCCTGATTTCATTTTGGGGAAGTCCATGGTAACGGCAACCTGGTCGTTTTTTACGTTCACCAGGTCAATGGTGGTTTTAATCGACTGGCCATTTGCCAGAAAAGCAGTTAAAAAGCCTAAACTGAGGGCTGTTTTTTTCATTGGGTTTAATTTATACAGTAGTTAGTTGCGTTCCCTAGCATTTTGTTACAGCAGGCGGTGCTAAATTTTTCTTAAAACCGACGGCTCCGTCATGAGGAAAATAAAAGGTAAACAGCATCTGCCATCTTACCTTATTCTGTTATTGTACTTTTTTATAATTGATATAATAATTTTGGTTGAATGCTACCGGAGACCCTTTTTTCAGCTTTACGGTCTGCCATTCTTCTGTCGGATTAATAGTTTGCTCACCATCGATTCTTACAGGGAGCTTCAGTCCTTTAACAGTCTCGGTATAGCGGAACTTCAGTTCTTCCCCTTTCTGCGAATATTCTAAAACCGGAACTTTCGTAGTCCTTAGGTACTGGTTGAACACTCCCGAAAAATCAATGCCTGCTTTCCTGGAAATATAGTCCTCAACCTGTTGTGTGGTAACCGTCTGGTGGTAAAAATCTTTGTTGAGACCTCTTAAAATCTGCCTGAATTTTTCATCGTTATTGATGACCTGACGGATCGTGTGAAGCATGCTTGCGCCTTTCGGGTACATATCTCTGCTGCCTTCATTCCTTACCCCATATTTTCCTATAATCGGAACGTCATTGGCAATGATCTTCCTGATTCCCATAGCATAAAGTTCCGCCGACTTTTTATCCATATACCGCTCGGTAAACAGCACCTCAGAATAATTGGTAAAGCTTTCATGGATCCACATATCCGCCTGATCCTTTGCCGTGATGTTATTGGCAAACCATTCGTGGCCGCTTTCATGAATAATAATAAAATCCCAGCTGAGCCCGACACCCGTGTCTGAAAGATCCCTTCCCAGATACCCGTTCTGGTAGCCGTTTCCGTAAGCTACACTGCTCTGGTGCTCCATGCCTAAGTATGGTGACTCTACCAGTTTGTAGGAGTCTTCATAAAAAGGATAGGGGCCGAACCAGTATTCAAAGGCAGAAAGCATCGGTTTTACCTGCTGGAACTGCTTTTTTGCTTTATCCAGGTTATACTCCATTACCCAGTAATCAAGGGCAAGCTTTCCTTTTTCCCCGTTAAAGGTATCTTTAAAATTCACGTATTTCCCGATATTCGGAATAATGGAGTAGGGATTGATCGGGTTTTTCACTTCCCAGGTGTAAGTGGTTTTGTCACCGTTGGTTTTTTTGTCGGTCAGCCTTCCGTTTCCTACGCCTACCAGATCCTTTGGCGTAATGATCTTCATGATCACTCCATTGTCCGGCTCATCGCTCCAGATATCTTTCACCGGCAGCCATATTGAAGCGCCGATCCCTTCATCCGCCACACTCATCCACGGGTTTCCTTTTTCATCCTTTGTGAATACCCAGCCGCCGTCCCACGGGGCTCTTTTAGCAATCACCGGGTTTCCGGAATAGGTAATATCAATCGTATATTTTTCTCCTTTTTTAAAGGATTTATTACTTTTGATCCAGATAAAATCGCCGTCCTGCCTGTAATCCGCTACAGGAAAACCGGCTTCCACCTTATCCGCTTTCATCGGCTGCTGCAGGTCAATCTGGAAAGTAGGGTTCACTACATCTTTGATAATCTCAAAACTGATCATATTGTTTCCTTTAATGCTTTTCTGTGCAAAATCCGGCTCTACGGACAGGTCATATTTCTTCACATCCCAGAAATTACGGAATTTGGTATCGGAACCTTTCAAGGTATCCAGAACGGTATAAGTGTCTCTTTCATAGGTTTGACCGAAAACCAATGCCGAAGCAAATAAGAGTGTATATGAAAGTTTTTTCATCTGAATTAAATTAATTACTAAAATAAAGAATTATTCGATGTCAAAATAATTTAACATCAAAAATCTATTCTGATAAGACGGGAAATACAGTGTTTTGTTACAGGTTAAAATTACATATCCAGATTGATTATGATACTGAAATTCCTGTTTACCTGAGAAGGGTATAAGTTTTAAGTAAATTTCAGACAGGATGTTACTTTTTAAGCCGTGGCCGGTAAATTTTTAAATACTGATCAGATAACAATCAGCAAAAATCCCGCAGAATCAATCTGCGGGAATATATTTTAAAAGTTTAAGTATTTTATTTTTTAACCGGTAAAATTCCGGCTGCCTTCTGAACTTTCTTGTAGGTGTACGAGCACATCAGGATGCTGAATTCATACAGTAAAAGAAGTGGCAATGCAGCCATCAGCATACTCAGAACATCCGCAGGGGTGATAATAGCAGCTACTACCATGATCAGGACAATGGCATGCCGGCGGTAAGTCCTCATAAACATCGGTGTCAGAATTCCAATGGTCGTCAGGAAATAGATAAGCACCGGAAAAAGGAAAATAACACCCATTCCCAATACCACCTGTAAAAACAACGTCGTATAATCGCTTAAATCATAAAGCGGGATAATAATATCCGAGATTTTAAAGATTACCCCGAAATTAACGGCGAAAGGAAGGATTAAATAATAGCCGCACAAAACGCCCATCATGAACAGGATCCAGACGGAATTGATGATAAAAATGGAGTTTTTCCTTTCTTTTGGGTGTAGGGCGGGGCTGATGAACCTCCACAGTTCCCAGATAATGTACGGGAATGCCACCACAATTCCTCCGAAGATAGAAACGGCCATCATCACATTGAACTGCTGGTAAAGCTTGCTCGCACGCACGGGGAAATCTTTGGGAAGATGGATGCTTTCTTCACCCAGGACCATTCTGGAAAAATGATTTACCATTTCAAAAGTCAGAAAATCATTTCTGGTAGGACCAAAAAACACATGATCCATAATCCAGTTGATATTATAGCCGATAATAAAAGCGGCAACGATAATTGCAATAATCGAACGGATGAGATGACCTCTTAATTCACCAATGTGCCCAAAGAAGGACATGTCTTTAACATCACTCACAGAATAATATTTTTACGGATTCAAATGTATGAAAAAAGTTTTAGTAAAGCAGGACGTTTTACAGTTTAAAGTTTTACCGATAAAGTGTTAGCTATTTAATTAAATCATTCGGAATTCCCGGATTCAAAATTATAATTTTTTGTATCAATATTCATTTCAGTTAATAATTCATCGGCAACTTCATTTATTTTTATCCAGCGTTTATCAGAATCAAGATCAACTTTTTCTAAAAACCATTCATCCTCACTGATTTTTAAAGTTGCTTCTTTGAACGCTAAAAGTTTTGGTACTTCCGTTTCTTTGATCAGATTATTTCTCAGCATACTTTTAAAGACATCTTCTGTAAAGACAAATCCTATATCTTCTTCCAATCTTCTGAATGGAAAATCTTCAGATGTAACGCTGTTAAATTTTTCAGAATTATAAGTGCTCAGAATTAAGACTTTTATTAAGATATTAAAATATTCAGTGGAATTTTCATCAAAAGTTTCATTAGAAAAATAATTTGCATTTTGTTTTTTATTTCTCTTTATCGTGATATGATGAGTGTCTGGCTGATTATTGATATAGCATCTTAATAAATATATTGAAAGACCTGCGAGAACGAATAAAAAACACATAACAATTTTTAGTTGATTCCTTCATCCAACAGTTTATGGAGATCAATAATCCCGAAATATTTTCCGTTTTCCGTTACGATAAGCTGTCCGATATTATTGTCTTTCAGGATTTTCATCGCTTCTTTTGCCAGGGCATTTCTTTCAATGGTCTTCGGGTGGGCAGACATAATATCTTTGGCCATCACTTTTGAAATATCATCGCCTTTCATCAGCATTCTCCTTAAATCGCCGTCGGTAATCACACCGATAATCCGGTCTTCATCAGTCACCACGGTGATTCCGTGTCTGGATGCGCTGATCGAAATAATAACATCCTTTACGGTAGCGTGTTCCGTTACCTGGGGTTTTTGCGAAGACAGGAAATCATCCACTTTTGAAATTAAATTTTTACCTAAACTGCCTCCGGGATGGAACCTGGCAAAATCATTGGCTTTAAAATCATTCATTTCCATTAAAGAAACCGCCAGGGCATCTCCCAGAGCCATCTGAAGGGTGGTTGAACTGGTAGGAGCCAGCTTGTTCGGACAGGCTTCCATATCAACATGCGTATCCAGGACAACGTCTGAAAATTCCGCGAGCTTGCTGTTCCTGTTTCCCGTCATTGCAATCAGAGCGGAAGAATATTCTTTCAGATACGATACGAGATTGACAATTTCCGGGGAGTTTCCTGAATTGGAAATGCATAACACAACATCCTGCTTCTGGATGACGCCCAGGTCTCCGTGGATGGCTTCCGAAGCGTGAAGAAACTGCGAAGGGGTGCCGGTGGAATTCAGCGTGGCGACGATTTTATTTCCCACATGGGCAGATTTCCCGATGCCTACTACAATCAGTTTGCCTTTTGCAGCATGTATGATCTCTACGGCTTCTGCAAATTGGTCGTCAAGTCTGCTTTTCAGTTTTTCAAGTTCAGAAATTTCAATTTCCAGGGTTGTTTTCGCAATTGAAATGATGTTGGCTCTCTCCATTTTACTTTTTGATAGATCTGTAGAAACGCTTAGAAAATAGTGTAATTTTACAAGAGTTCTGAATATAAATTTTATTTTTAATCCCTTTGTTTGCTTTTGTGTTAAGCAAAAAATGTATAACTTTGGGATAGATGCAAATTTAGCAATAGAAAATTAGATGAGCGCAAAAAAAGCCAATTTATCAGGCGAATTGAAGAAATATTTCGGGTTTTCTACTTTCAAAGGCCAGCAGGAGCAGATTATCCAGGACCTTTTGGAAGGTAAGGATATATTTGTACTGATGCCCACAGGAGGCGGAAAATCCTTATGCTATCAGCTTCCGGCTCTTATTTCAGAAGGTACGGCAATTGTAGTTTCGCCTTTGATCGCATTAATGAAGAACCAGGTGGATGCCGTAAACGGACTTTCATCTGATGACGGTGTGGCCCATGTTTTAAATTCATCATTAAACAAAACACAGACCAAACAGGTATTCGACGATATAAAAAGCGGGAGGACAAAACTTCTGTATGTAGCACCCGAATCCCTGATCAAGGAAGATTACCTGGAATTTTTAAAAGATGTAACAATTTCTTTCGTTGCCATTGATGAAGCTCACTGTATTTCAGAATGGGGACATGATTTCAGGCCGGAATACAGGAACCTTAAATCAATTATCGATAAAATTGCAGATGTGCCGGTTATCGCGTTAACGGCTACCGCAACGCCTAAAGTTCAGGATGATATCCAGAAAACACTGGGCATGACGAATGCACTGGTATTTAAAGAAAGCTTCAACAGGCCCAATCTTTACTACGAGGTACAGCCTAAGGTAAACGTAGACCGCGCGATCGTTAAATTCATCAATCAGAATAAAGGAAAATCAGGAATCGTTTACTGCCTGAGCCGGAGAAAAGTGGAGGAATTTGCCCAGCTTTTACAGGTGAACGGCGTGAATGCGCTGCCTTACCACGCAGGCCTAGACCAGAAGATCAGGGTCGCAAACCAGGACAAGTTCCTGATGGAGGAAGTGGATATCATTGTGGCCACAATTGCATTCGGGATGGGAATCGATAAACCCGATGTACGTTTTGTGATCCATTATGATTTTCCGAAATCCCTTGAAAGTTATTATCAGGAAACCGGACGTGCAGGCCGTGACGGGGGCGAAGGCCATTGCCTGGCATTCTATGATCCTAAAGATATTGAAAAATTAGAGAAATTCCTGGCCCAGAAGCCGGTTTCAGAACGTGAAATCGGGTTGCAGCTGCTGAATGAAGTGGTAGGCTACGCCGAAACTTCCATGAGCAGGAGACAGTATATCCTTTGTTATTTCGGGGAAAATTTTGATCCGGTAAACGGAGACGGCGCCAATATGTGCGATAATTCTACCAACCCGCCGAAACTTAAGGATGCAACCAAAGATCTCATAAAAGTACTGCAGCTGATCCGCGATACCGGGGAAAAATTCAAGTCCAAAGACCTGATTTCCGTGGTTACAGGAAAAGAAAATGCAGTTACGAAATCTTATAAGCTTGAGCAGACCTCTTATTTCGGTTTCGGGAAAGAGGAAAAAGATAACCACTGGAAAACAGTTTTAAGACAGGCAACGGTTCAGAGCTTTTTACTGAAAGATATTGAGACCTATGGGGTGTTGAAGATCACTGAAAAAGGGAGACAGGTCCTGAACGGAGAACTGAAGCCTTCATTTTTAATTGCCGAAGACCGGGAATTCGACCTTACCCAGAGCAAAGCGGAGAGCGACCAGATCCAGATGCAGTCCGGAGGCGGATTAGACCAGAACCTCTTTACTTTATTAAAAGAACTGCGAAAAAAAGTTGCCAAAAAGTATGGCATCCCGCCTTACACGGTGTTTATGGACCCGAGCCTTGAGGATATGACGGTCCAGTACCCGATTACGGTAGAAGAAATTGCTAAAATTTACGGAGTCGGGGAAGGGAAAGCCAAAAAATACGGTAAGGAATTCGCAGATTTTATCAGTAAATATGTAGAAGACAATGCCATTGAGCGTACCCAGGATATGGTGATGAAACAGGTGGCCAATAAATCCAGTCATAAGGTTTTTATCATCCAGAGTACAGACAAAAAAATTGATCTTGAAGATATCGCAAGAGCCAAAAACCTTTCAATGGATGAACTGCTGAAAGAAATGGAGCGTATTGTTTATCAGGGGACCAAGCTTAATATTGATTATTATATTGAAGATAACTTTGACGAAGATATTGTAGATGGCTTCATGGAATTCATGAATGAATCTGAAAGCGACAGCATGAAGGTGTTACTGGATGAATTCGGGGATGAACTTTCTGATGAAGAGGTAAGGATGCTGAGAATAAAGTTCATCAGTGATGTCGCCAATTAAAAATTAGTATAAATTCTAAATAAAAGGAATTCTTCTTAGAAGAGTTTCTTTTTGTTTATACATTGTTTTTTCATAAAAACACATGAGTATCTGCAATTATCAGGATTAAAGTAATTTTTTTTCGGCGATAAAATTTATTGTTAATCTGAGAATAAAACTTTTTACTAATTTTACACTGATGAAAAAGATTTCTGTTATATTTATTCTGCCGGATCTGGAAACCGGAGGCGCGGAAAGAATTGTTACCACTATTGCCAACCATCTTTCTCGGGACCGCTTTGAACCTAAAATCCTGCTTCTCCGCAAGCAGGGAGGCTATCTCAGCCTGCTGAAAGAGGATGTTGAGATTATTGATGTGAAAACAGAAAGAATCAGGCATTCCTTAAAACCTATTTTACGGGAAATTTACCGCAGAAAACCGGATATCGTATTCTCGGGTTTTGGTGAAGTAAACGCCTATCTGTCTTTATTTATTAAGATTTTTCCGAAAACAAAATTTATTGCCCGTGAAACCAATGTGGTCAGTGAACACGTAACCCGGAAAGAAATAAAATTCTTCTATAATTTTTACAATAATTACCAGAGAATCATCGCCCAGAGTGATGATATGAAAAAGGATCTGATCACACATTTCAACATCAAAAAACATAAGATTGTCAAGATCAATAATCCTGTTGATTTTGATTTTATTGATGCTAAACTTAAAACTTCCGTAAGACCGGAAAGTTTCAGGCACAATTATAAAAATATCGTAGCCATCGGAAATCTGTCTGCCAGAAAAGGTTTCGACAATCTGCTGAAGGTATTTTCAAGGCTTAAAAATGAAAATATCCTGCTGCATATTCTGGGCGATGGAAAAGACCGGGAGATGCTGCACCAGATGAAAGATTTTCTGGGACTGGACCAGGTTATTTTCCACGGAAAACAGGAAAACCCGTATCAGTTTCTAAAACATGCCGACCTGTTTATCCTGTCTTCGAGATATGAAGGCTTCCCGAATGTCCTGCTGGAGGCCGGAGCCTGTGGAACCTATTCCCTGGCCAATAACTGTCCCGGAGGAATTAACGAAATCATTCAGGACGGAATCAACGGAGAAATTGCCGATATTGAAAACCACGAAGGTTTTGCACAGAAAATCATCGATGTCCTTCATCAGAGCTATGAAAGAGACTCCATAAGAAATTCCATACAGTCGAGATTTTCAAAAAATATCATTTTGAATGAATATGAAAAGGTTTTACTGGATCTGATGAAATAAATAAGGTGAACGGATTCGATCAATTAAAGCGGAACAGGTATCTTAAAGAGTGTATTCAGATGCTGTTGCTGTAATTCCGGGTCATGTTAAGCTTCGGGAAATATCAAGGTAACCAGTTAATGTCGTTTATCAGATTATGATCATAGAAAGTATTTCTTTTTCAGGGATTGTTGCCGCATTTTTTTGCAGTGCACTGCTGTTCTCTAAAAAGAAAAATCTTTCATCTGACCGCTATCTTATGGTCTGGCTGTGGGTGGCTGCCGCTAATTTAGCCTACTACCTGTTCCCGTCTCTGCTTCCTGAAAGACTTCAGCCTTTCGGTTTTGCTCTTCCGGTTCTCAGTATGGGGATGCTTTATCTTTATGTTATTTCCCTGACCTTTAATATAAAGTTACGGCTCACTTATTTTATAAAACACTCGCTTGTCTTCATTCTTTACAGTTCAGGGCTTATTATGTTTTCTGCCTTTTGTGAAAAGATAGAATTTAAGGACAGCATCCCTTATTTTACGAATGGACAGTCACGGGGAATGCTGGATCTTCTGACTGTTCCCATGGCCGCTGTTCCGGTATAAGGCAAAGCCTTATTTTTAATCAGCAGGTGGTTATGGATGAACCGGCAGAAGATAAAGAAAATGTAAAAATGGATTTAAAGGATAAGAACCGGTCAGCTGAAATTTCTCAGAAATTACTGATGTTTATAGAAACTGAGTGCCCTTATCTGGATGAAGAACTCAGCCTGCAGAAATTATCTCTTTTGGTAAATATTTCTACCCACCGTCTTTCTGAAGTAATCAATCAGGATCTTAATACCAATTTCTACACATTGATCAATGCCTACCGGGTTGAAGAAGTAAAGAGAAAACTCAAAAATTCCGAATTTGATAAATACTCTATTTTGGGAATAGCTTTTGAATCCGGTTTTAACTCCAAATCAACATTCAATAAGATCTTTAAAGAGGAAACCGGGATGACACCGTCTGCATTTAAGAAGTCCGGATCTGCCGCAAAGGGTCCTAACCGGTAACTTAGGACGATTCAAAGAGTATTTCAACGGATTTTTACCATCAAAAAAGTATGGATACACCTCTTCATTTAACGAACATTACTGTTCATGTTATCACCGGGAGCACAGCACTTGCAGTGGGATTTTTAATCTTATTCAAAACAAAAGGAACGCCTTTGCATCGGAAACTCGGATATCTTTTCATACTCTGTATGGTAATTGTTGTCACCACGGGAGCGTTTGGCGTCATTGTATTTAAAAGAAACCTCTTTCTTTTACTCATTACTGTTCTGGCAGGCTATAATACCTATTCGGGTTTCAGGATCTTAAAGGAAAAAACCAATCGTTTTTATTTAAAAGATCTCGCGGCAATGCTGGCAGCGCTGACAATAGCAATCATTTTTATATATTATCTTAAGGCTATCGGTTTTTACTGGAATCCCGTAGTCATTTTTTCAGGAGTCGGATATCTGTTAATGGTTATCGCTTATGATATTTTCCGGTACTGTATTCCGGCGTCACGGTATGGTAATTTGTGGCGTTATGAACATTCAAGTAAGATGATAAGTGCGATGGGAGCTCTTTTTTCAGCATTTGTAGGAACACTTATGCCGGATTACAAACCGTACAGCCAGATTCTTCCTTCATTATTTATGACACTGGTAATGATTTTTTTTAACATAAAGATCTGCATAAGGTTGAAAAGCATAAAATGACCGCGATATTTAATCTTGAAACTTTATTCATTGCTTTTTACTAATTTTACCTTTTAAAAGTATCAAATGAAAATCCCGAAAATAGGATGCGCCTGTGAAAAACCCGACTCAAATTATACCGAATACAGAAGCTCTGAATTAGGCATAGACCCTACCAACGGAAGATATGCAGAAGTATCCATCCAGCAGTGCAAACTCTGCCAGAGAATATGGATCCGCTATTTTGTAGAATTTGAAAGCTTTCCCAAATCGGGAAGATGGTACAAAGGGATCGTTTCCAAAAAAGACCGTCCGCACATCACCCCTGAAAATGCTGTTGAATTTCTTGAAAGCCTGGAATGGTACGTATATGGAGGTTCTTATTTTGAAAGCACGGGCACATTCGGGCAGGGTAAAATGAATGTAGATTTATAATTTTGCAGGATGCAGTGAACATATTTGTCAGAACAATTTTGCATTAATCCGGATTTAAGATCCCTGATGTATAGCAGTGTTTAAGAAAATTTGACAAATCTCAGTTGGGCACTTGGTAATTAATCAGTAAATTTGTAAGCATTAAGAAAGTTAATAATAACAAATTCATAAAAATAACATGAGTCAATTCGATGTTACCGTAATCGGTTCCGGTCCTGGTGGTTATGTTGCTGCAATCCGTGCCGCACAGTTAGGTTTCACAACAGCAATTATTGAAAAATATCCAACCCTGGGCGGAACCTGCCTTAATGTAGGATGTATTCCGTCTAAAGCACTGTTGGACAGCTCTGAGCATTTTGAAAATGCCAAGCATAATTTTGCAGGTCACGGGATTATTATCAATGAGCCTCAGGCTGATATTGCAAGAATGATCGAGCGTAAAAATGAGGTCATCAAACAAAATACGGACGGAATCAGCTACCTGATGAACAAAAACAAAATTACTGTTTTTGAAGGCGTGGGAAGCTTCGAATCTGCCACTCAGATCAAAGTAACGAAAAACGACGGTTCTACAGAAATCATCGAGTCTAAATATACCATTATCGCTACCGGTTCCAAACCGACTTCTTTGCCTTTCATTACATTAGACAAAGAAAGGGTGATTACTTCTACCGAAGCTTTAAATCTTAAGGAAATTCCTAAGCATTTAGTAGTGATCGGAGGCGGCGTTATCGGTCTTGAATTAGGTTCTGTTTACCTGAGACTGGGTGCCCAGGTAACGGTTGTTGAGTTTATGGATAAGATTATTCCGGGAATGGACGGTGCACTGAGCAAGGAACTTACGAAAGTCCTTAAAAAGCAGGGAATGAAGTTCATGCTTTCTACTGCTGTTTCTGCTGTTGAAAGAAATGGCGATACCGTAAAAATCACAGCCAAAGACAAGAAAGGTGAAGAGGTAACCGTTGAAGGGGATTACTGTTTGGTTTCTATAGGAAGAAGACCTTTCACAGACGGGCTTGGTCTTGAAAAAGCAGGTGTTGAGCTTGACGAAAGAGGCCGCGTGAAAATAAACGACCATCTGCAGACCAATGTTTCCAATATTTATGCAATCGGAGACGTGATCAAAGGAGCCATGCTGGCACACAAAGCAGAAGAAGAGGGTGTTTTTGTGGCTGAAACATTAGCCGGACAAAAACCTCACATCAATTATAATTTAATTCCGGGCGTTGTTTACACATGGCCTGAGGTTGCGGGCGTAGGTAAAACCGAAGAGCAGCTGAAAGAAGAAGGCGCAGCCTACAAAGTAGGGTCTTTCCCGATGAGAGCGTTGGGAAGAAGCCGTGCGAGCGGGGATGTTGACGGCCTGGTAAAAATTATTGCCGATGAAAAAACGGATGAGATACTGGGAATGCACATTATAGGAGCCAGAGCAGCAGATCTTATCGCAGAAGGCGTGATTGCTATGGAATTCCGTGCCAGTGCAGAAGACATCGCAAGAAGCTCACATGCACACCCGACCTATGCGGAAGCGATTAAAGAAGCCGCATTGGATGCTACGGCTAAGAGACCGATTCATATGTAATATTTATCTGATTAAAATTTAATCTTTTAAAAATAATTGTAAATTAGAGAGGCATTAGCCTCTCTTTTTATATGAAAATATGAGCTACAAATAAAAAATTATGAAAAGTATCTTTATAAGCGTATTGCTTCTCTTTGTGACAGATTCATTTGCTCAGGAAGCAGGGAAAGCGGGTGAATTTCTGAAAAATGAAGCTTCTAAAGCTGAAATCGGATCACTAAACAAGAAAAGGTCAGATACAAAAGACAATAATAATTCAGGTTTAAGGCATCAGGGTAACAGCGGTTTCAGAATAAAAAATCCACAATACCAATGGAATCAGGAGTATGGCTATTCTGAGGTTTTTCTTAGAATTCCCGAGCAGGGATTTTTCAGTGTGGAAATAGGAGATCAGTTGATCTTAAACAATTCCGGGAAATTCCGGTTTTTTGACTTGCCGGCGGGAAGAATTCCCGTTTCTGTTTACGAAAGCGGCTATCTATTGTACAGAACTACTTTAAATGTCCGGAACAACAGCAGGCTGGTTCTTGATTTTTTTACAGATAAAGGTCTTTATCTGCTGGATTCATATCCTGTTCAGAATCAGTCTTATGGTTTCAGCAGCTGGAATGATGTCTGGAATAATCCTTATGGAAGCCAGGGAGGCAGTTGGAACAATTCAGGAAATAATGCAAACGTAATGGACAGCAGTTCTTTCAGCGAGTTTCTCGATATGCTCAGAAAAAATGCAAAATTTGATGACAGCAGATTTTCTATGATCAGACAGCAGATGCAGACAACAATGTTTACTGCTCAGCAGATCAGTATTCTGGTGAAGGAGATGAGTTTTGATAAAAACAGGCTTTCACTGGCAAAATCGATGTATGCTAAATGTCCGGACAAGCAAAAATATTTCCTCGTTTATGATGCATTTGATTTTGAAAGCAGTAAAAGAGAGTTGATGGATTTTATTTCTAAATTATAAGTTAGTACTGTATTTTCGTGCCTTACCGACTGATTTTATAAAATTACCAGAGGCTTTTGTCTCTCTTTTTTCATTATATTCAGTTAAAATTTTTCTATGAAAAGCAGGTTGTTTCTTTTACTGATTTTATATTCCGGTTTTGTTTTGGGCCAGGATATAAAACCCATTACAAAAGCGGTAGCAGAGATCAGTCAGATTAAAAATTATACAGTTAAAACCGTTCCTAATTCCTATTTTATGGATCAGGGAAAAACTACTGATAACGGGATTGAGCTGAAAGGGTTTTACAGCAGCGGGCAGCTCAGGAAAATGGAACATTTTGTTGGCCTGTCGGCATGGAATATCGTAACACAATATTTCCTCTCAGAAAAAGGAGAACTGATTTTTGTTTACTCAAAAAAGTACAGGACCCTGGATGAAAACGGATCTATGAAGAAACCTCAAAAGGTATCGGAAGCGCGATATTATTACATCCGTGGCAAGCTTGTGAAAAAGCTTAAAGTTCCTGCTGAACAGGACCCTGAAACCAATTACCTGTATGAGGCAAAAATACTTGAAGAAGATTTAAGACGATATAAATAGGTTGAAATTTCCAATTTCCGTACCTTTGTCAGCTAATTTATCATTCAATGCAAATAGGAAAGACACAGACTTTAAAAATTTCAGAAAAAAACAGTTCAGGATGGATTTTGGCCGATGAATCGGGCGAAAAGGCTTTTCTGCCTAAAATTTTCACGCAGGACGACAAGGAAATTGATGATGAAATTGAAGTTTTTGTGTATCAGGATGACAGTAAATTAAAAGCCACTACAGAAATTCCTCTGGCAGAAGTAGGGGAATTTGCCGTAATGAGCTGTGTGCAGAGCCTTCCGAGCGGGGCGTTTATGGATTGGGGAATTATTAAAGATTTATTTATCCCTTACAAGCAGCAGAAAACAAAAATCATTGAAGGAAAAAGATATCTGGTCTACCTCTATATTGATGATGAACTCGAACTGATTACCGGAACTACGAAATTCAAAAGAAACCCGCAGTACGAGGATCTGCCTTTCGCAAAGGGTGATAAGGTGGACCTGCTTCTGATGAATGAAAGCGAACTGGGCTGGAACGTGGTGATCAATAAAAAATACATCGGATTGATTTATACTTCTGATGTGTTTAAAAAGCTATACCCTTTATCCGAAGAAACAGGCTATATCAAAGCCATCCGTGAAGACGGGAAAATAGATGTTTCCTTACAGCCTGAAGGTTTTGAAAATATCGACGAATTCAAACAGAAAATCCTGACGAAGTTGGAGGAAAACTACGGTTTGCTTTACCTTTCAGACAAATCAACGCCCGAAGAGATCAAAGATGAGCTTCAGATGAGCAAGAAGAACTTTAAGAAGGCAATCGGCGGACTTTATAAAGATAAGGTGATTGATCTTTCAGAAGATAAGATTAAGTTATTATAACAAAATAGATAAAAATAAAAACGGGCAGAATTTTCTGCCCGTTTTGTTTGTTATCCTGATTATTCTCTGTTCTTAATCAGCAGCCAGCCGGTGTACAGCCTTCCGTCTGATACTTTAATCGTGTACCAGTAATTGCCTGTCGGAACCGGTGCTCCGTTTAATTTTCCGTCCCATGACATCGGCTTTTTGGTTGTTGTTTCCTTAAATACCGGAAGTCCTTTTCTGTCGTAGACATTCACTTCGGTTCCCGGATAATTTTCAAGTCCGGCAATTTTCCAGTGATCATTATAGCCGTCGCCGTTCGGGGTAAAAGCATTCGGAATACTGAAGATCGAAAAACGTTTCTGACCGATGATACATCCGCCTTTGGTTCTTACATACACAATATATTCTCCTATAGGTAAATTCATGAATACATTTGAATCCTGCCAGGAGAAATTGTCTAAAGAATATTCAAAACTTCCTGCCGCGGAAACAATAACCGTTGCTGTACTGTTGCTGATATTAACAGCCGTAATTTCCGGCAAAGCGGTATAGCTTACCTGGACAGAGCCCGTATTCTGACAGCCGAAACTGTTGGTTACCGTCACCGAATAATTTCCCGGTGCAGAAACGGTGACAGACTGCGTAGTTTCGCCTGTACTCCACAGATAGGATGAATATCCGTTCCCGGCATCCAGGGTAACACTTTTGCCGTTACAGAAATCAACTTTTTCAGGAAGGTTCACCTTCGGTTTAGGGTTCAGTGTTAAGTTTAGCCTTATCACTTTAAAACATCCGTCCTGTGTGGAAACTTTCACATGGATGATGGTGGTTCCGATGCTTAAGCTGTAACCGGAAGGGTTCGCAATGGCATTTCCTGCATCATCCGTATAGGCAAATGTATAAATACCGGGATTGACAATAATATCATCCTGATAAGAAGTCAGGTTAACCGTCATTGATGCTCCTGTTGTACTGTTGCACATGATTTCGGAATAATCATCAGCCGGAACATTGTTCGTGGAAAGGGTCACGGAAACAGCAAGCTTCTCAGATTCACATGAATTCAGGGTCTGGGTAACAAAATAAGTGGCGCCGTAGATCAGCGGAGTGGTTAACGGCAGGAGGTTTCCTGCTGCATCATAGAATTTTAAACCAGTTCCTGTAACGGCCAGATTCGCCAAAGTAGGATTTGCTGAAGCACAAAAATCCTGAGCTGTATTTCCTGTCGGCTTCGGTGTTTCATTTACCGTAACCTGAATAGATATTGTACTGCTTTCACAAGCGTTAACCGTCTGGGAAGCATAATAAGTCTGCCCGTTTACCAATGGAGTAGATGGAGCTAAAAGTGTTCCTGCTGCATTATACCATTTGATGTTCTGCCCGGTAATCTGGAGGTCCGAGATCTTCGGATTATTGGTTTTACAGAACGTTTGCTGCGTATTTGTCGTAGTTGGCAGGGCAGGTGATGTAACAATCACATTTTGGTTTTGTGATGAAATATTGCCGTTTCCGTCATTATAAGTCCAATGGATAACATACGTTCCCGGAAGAGAATAGGAAAGCGGATCTGTAGTTGTGGCTGTAATTACCCCGGCGCAATTATCCGTTGCTGTCGGAATAACAGAAACGGTTGTATGGCAATCACCTGTGATGTTGGGAAGATTAGGAGTATTTGGAGCGGGTGCGACGTTGTCACCTACGATAACGTTTACGGTGAAACTTCCGTCACAGGCCCCTGAACCTGTAACCTGGCAGGTGTATATTCCGGCATTGGCTGAAGTTGCATTTGGAATCGCCGGATTTTGCTGGGTTGAGGTAAATCCGTTTGGACCTGTCCAATTGTAGGTTGTTCCCCCTGTTGCATTTAATTGCAGGGTTGAATTATTGCAAACCGGAGAATTTGATGTAATGGAAGAGTTGGATGTACAATCTCTGAATTTTACGATAAAAGCATCATGATTTCCTGATCCTCCTCCTTGTTGTTGAAATGTTCCGGGAGTTGCAATTCCGGATGTATTTAAACCGGAAAATCCGGTTAAGTAAATAGCACCTTCATAATCTGTTGTTGCCATACCTTGCTGTGTTGCTCCGTTACCTGTATAATAAGTTCCCCATTCTTTTACATCATTTTGATTATATTTAAGTAGATAAGAAGCATTATAAAGAGGAGGCATTCCCATATAAGCTCCAGGCGTTGAAACATCTGGGTTTCCACTAGAATGTAATCCTGTAAAGAAAACATTGGCAGATGCATCCACATAAGCAAGGAGCTGCATAGTGCCTGGAAAATTAAAATAGCTTTTTGTCATTGCGTGAGTTGTTAAATTCACTCGCCAAATACCTACTGGGTTCAATAAACCAGGTGAAGGGATTTCTCCAGCAAGAATAAGTGTATTATTTATAATTCTTGCTTTTGTAACAAATTCGTATCCGGCATTTCCATAATAACTTGATTTTAAAATATTATTTCCAGATTTTGAAAGTCTTATGTAGAGCCCGTCTGAACCTCCACCATGTATAGCTTGAAAAGCATTTATCATAGGAAATGTAGGAGATTGTGTTGCTCCAATAATTTCAAGATTATCCACAGAAGACATAATCTGAAAAATCGAGGATGATCCATCTGCACGTCCGAAATAAGTAGCCCAATCTACATTTCCTGTTGTTGCATCCAATGAGCCAATAATTCCATCTGTTAAACCTGATGGGCTTGCTTTTGAGGGTTGCATCGCATTGACAGTAGGAAAATCCGTACTGGAAGCATCACCAGCAAAATAGAGGTGGTTTTGATTATATGAAACAGTTGATAGATTATCTATTCTGTTAGTGAAAAATTCTTTTTGGAAAATAAATCCGCCATTGCTATTGAATTTTACGACTACAATATCTTCATTATTTGATCCTCTTTGAACTTTTCCACCAGCATAAACATTAAAATTTTCATCAAAATCTACGTCGTTGAAATAATCATTCTGCCCGAATCCGTAATAAGTGCCCCAAATTTTCTGTCCGTTTTTAGTTACTTTCATTACGTAAGCATCCAGTCCTCCTGCAATATTTGGCTGATATGTACCTGATGTAGCAAAATTAGTAGAACTCGTTGTTCCTCCAAAAATGTATACTGTATTCTGTAAATCTGTTTTTGCTCTTCCGTAATCATCTCCAAAGCCGGCAATATAACTTCCCCAAATTCTCGTAGGAACAGGATCAATAACAATTGTTTTATCAGAAGTATTAATCGGCGCATTAAAACCAAAAGTCTGGTTCCCAAGATCTTTAAAGGAAACATCAATGTTTTCTTTTTTATCTGCTGAAATCCAGCTGTTGGGTATATTTTCAAACATTTCCCCGAAACGGACTTTCATTAAAAGCTTGTTATCTTTAACAGAAGTTGGAGCGCCGTTAAATTTCATTTTAATATCTGAAATTTTTCCGCCGGGATTAATGATGAAATTATATTCAACAGGCTTTAGGGTATCATTAGGTTTAAAAAAGACCAAATCAATTTTCGGGTAAATATTTTTATAGGATACTTTTCGGTAACGGTGGATATCACTTACACCTTTGGGCCTGTTTGGAATATTGTAATAATTATCATAATCCGAAGACTTTCCTTCCGCAATAATCTTTGCGTCTTTATTCGAATTAAGCAGTTCTATGTCAATTCTGTGAAATTGGTTTTCATAAAGAAATTTATCATAATGATCGTCTTTTGCAGCAACCGACTGGTCTTTTTTAAACTTTGACGAATTGGGGTTTACCGTTTTCTTTGTTTCATACACATCATAAGAAAATCCGTTTTTTCTCAGCTGAACATTTAATCCCTGAGATAAGAAAAGATATTTCACATCTGGATTTGCTTTTCCCTTCTGATCGATGATCTGGCCTTTGTTTTCGTAGAAGAAATAATCATTGTTTTGAGAACTTATTTTCTGTGAGAAGAGGAAACTACAGCAGAACACTGTAAAAAGAAGCAAGATTTTTTGCATCGGTTATTAATTTTCGGCAAATATATAAAAATGCCCTGTCTATTACAGATTAAGAACCGTTAATCTCAGGCGTAAATTCTAAAAACTGATACATCTCATACAATTTTGTTTAATTATTTTGTTTAACAATTTTGTCAAAACAATTGATTGATTTATATTTGCACAAAATTGTTTAACAAAAATGTCAAAACAAGAAAAAAAGGACCAAACACAAGAACTGATAAAGGAAACCGCAAAGAATTTATTCTTTGTGAAAGGGAAATTTAACGCCACAACACAGGAGATTGCAGATGAAGCCGGCGTAAACAGAACACTGATTAACTATTATTTCAGATCAAGGGATAACTTAATACAGATCATTTTTGACGAAGCCCATAGGGTAGAAAAAGAAAAATCGGAGATTATTATGACTTCCGATCTTCCTTTCAAAGCTAAAATAGCCGAATTTATTGAAGGAAGCTTGTCAACAAGCCTTAAATATCCTTATCTGGAAACCTATATCGTTTCACAGATTAATAAAGGAAGCTGCCATAAAAGAGATGTAGAAGAAGATGAGCTGAAAAAGCTTTATAAAGATATCGAAAAGGAAATGGAGCTGGGAAATATAGAGAAAATGGCACCGGTTCAGTTTCTGCTGAACATGATTTCACTTCTGGTATTTCCAAGTGCTGTCCGGCCGCTGTTTTTAGAAAACCTGATGATTACAGATCAAGAGTTCGACAAGATCATTTCAGAACGGAAAGAGATCATTCTCAACATGTTATTTAAAAAATAAAAATTGTTAAAGTATTTTAAAAAGTGATCCGTCATTTAGAAAGCATTGAAGAAGTAAATAATTGCATTTAAAAAATAAACGAAGTTAAAATTATGAAAAGAAAACGTATAACTGCAGATAAGCTAAAAATTGGGATAGCTGCTGCATTTATGATTTTCGGTTTTTCATCGGTGTCTGCACAACAGCAGGTTTCTTTACAGGAAGCCATCAAACAGGCACTACAAAACAAAGCAGAAGCCAAAAAAGCTGCTTTACAGATCAAAAAAGCCGAATATAAAATTGATGAAGCACGGGCCGGCGCTTTACCACAGATCAGTGCCACGGCAGGCTTAACCTATAATCCGGTAATTCAGGAATCTTTGCTTGAATTCGGGGGAGAAAGGATCAGGGCCCAGCTGGGACAGCCATGGAGCTCAACTGCATCTGTACAGGTTCAGCAGGCGATTTTTGACCAGAGGGTATTCACAGGGCTTAAAGCGGCAAAATCTACCAGAGAATTTTACGTTTTGAATGCCCAGTTAACGAATGAGCAGATCATCGAAAACGTAGCCACCGCTTATTACCAGGTATTTGTGCAGGAAGAAAACCTGAAAACGGTAGAAGCAAGCTACTCCAATACGGAACGGGTAAGAAATGTGATCAAAAGCCTGGTGGATAACGGACTGGCAAAATCCATCGACTTAGACAGAACAAATGTTCAGCTGACGAATATCGGTTCCAACAGACAGACGCTGGTTAATTCTGTGGAGCTTTCAAAAAATGCTCTGAAGTTTTATATGGGTGTTCCGATCAGTACCGATATTGAGCTTGAAGAAAAATCAATCGAACCAAGGCCTGAGCTGGCAGCATCTACCGTCAACCTTGATAACCGTACGGAAGTGAAGGTGTTACAGAAAAACAGGGAGCTTCTGGTATACAATAAAAAAGCAACGGAAGCTTATTTGTACCCTACAGTCGGTTTGGTAGCCAATTACGGCTGGGGCGGACAGGGAAGAAGATTCCCGCTCACCAATGGTATCAACAACGGCGTATTGTGGAGTGATTATTCTGCTATCGGACTGAATGTCAACATCCCGATTTTTACCGGAGGTTCTACAAAGGCAAAAATCAATCAGGCGGAAATTGATATCCAGGATCTTGATCTTGATATTGAGAATACCCAGTTGAGCTTAAGCCTGGATTATAAAAATGCCGTGACCAATATTGAGAATACACTCATCAATATCGAAAGCATGAAAGGCAACGTAGGCCTGGCCGAAAGGGTTCAGCAAAATACACAGTCCAACTACCAGTATGGCCTGGCAACGCTTACCGAAGTGCTGGATGCTGAAAATGCACTCACGCAGGCTAAACAGAATTATGCCAATGCATTGTTGGATTACAAACAGGCGGAAATCAAATTAATCAAAGCAAAAGGAGAATTAAACACACTACAAAACCCGTAACAGTTATGAAAAAAACTTTAATATATATCATCGTAGCGGCTGTACTTATCGGTCTGGCAGCCTATAAAATTGCTGATAATAAGAAAAAGCAGGAGACAGAAGTAAAAGAAGTGGCCAAGCAGGTTGACAAAATCAATGTTAACGTGATAACCGTTTCAAGAGAAAATATTGATACCGATTATTCTGCAAACGGAACTTTTATTCCAAAGCAGGAAATGCAGCAGTCTGCTGAAATTTCAGGGCGTATCGTAAGCGTTCTGGTAAAAGAAGGTTCTAGGGTAGGAGCAGGACAGGTACTGGCTACCATTAAAAGAGATGCGATTGAAGTGGATGTTACCCAGGCCCAGAACAATTTGCAGAATGCCATTGCAGATAACCAGCGTTATGAGAATGCATTTAAAACCGGCGGTGTTACCAAACAGCAGGTTGACAATTCAAGACTTCAGCTGAAAAATGCCCAGGCCGCATTAAGAGCGCAGGGCGTAAGGGTAAATGATGCCAGCATCCGTGCAGGGATCAGCGGTACCGTTAACAAAAAAATGGTGGAGCCGGGAATGGTTGTCGCTCCGGGAACGGCTTTATTTGAAATTGTAAATATCAACAGCTTAAAACTTTCGGTTTTGGTTGACGAAAGCCAGATCGGAAGAATTCAGTTGGGCCAGGAAGTTCCGATTAATGTGAATGTTTTGCCTGAAGAATCTTTCAGCGGAAGAATTACATTTATCGCTCCAAAAAGTGATGCTTCTTTAAATTTCCCTGTAGAAATTGAGGTTCAGAACAGAGGAAACCTGAAAGCAGGTATGTACGCAACAGCTTTATTTAAAACAAACAACGGTGCTGAAACTCAGAATATGCTGACGGTTCCTGCGGAAGCTTTTGCAAATGGTGTAAGCTCAGGACAGATTTTCATCGTTCAGAACGGAACTGCTAAAATGATTACCGTAAAAACCGGAAAAGTATATGGTGACAAAGTACAGATCATCAGCGGGCTTAACGGCGGCGAGCAGGTGATTACCAGCGGACAGATCAACCTTGATAACGGTTCAAAAATCAATATCGTAAAGTAACCAGAAGATGAAGTTAGCAGAAATATCCATTAAAAGACCGTCCCTCGTTATCGTATTATTTACGATTCTGACGTTGGGAGGTTTGTTAAGTTACTCCATGATGGGGTACGAGTTGATTCCGAAATTTGAAACCAATATGGTAACGATTTCTACTGTTTATCCGGGAGCTTCACCTGCAGAGGTGGAGACTTCGGTGACGCGAAAGATTGAAGACGCCGTTGGTTCTTTGGAAAACGTAAAAAAAGTAGAATCTTCTTCATACGAGAGTTTATCAGTAATCATGGTTCAGCTGAACACCGGTGCCGATGTAAACTACGCTTTGAATGATGCACAGAGAAAGGTAAATGCTATTCTGGCAGATCTTCCGGAAGATGCAGATCCGCCATCATTACAGAAGTTCTCACTGGATGATCTCCCGATCATGACTTTGAGTATTTCAAGTGATAAACTGAACAGCAAAGAACTTTATGATCTTCTGGATAAAAAAGTGGAACCGGTTTTCTCCCGTGTAAACGGTGTTGCTCAGGTTGACCTTGTGGGTGGACAGGAGAGAGAAATTCAGGTAAATTTAGATGAAAAGAAAATGCAGGGTTATGGCGTTGCCATATCAGATGTACAGCAGGCAATTCTTTCTTCTAACTTAGATTTCCCGACGGGAGCTTTGAAAACAAGAACTTCAAGATCTACCATCAGACTTTCCGGAAAATACAGAGATATTGCCGAGATGAACAGTCTTGTGGTATCAAACAAAAATGGAGCTCAGGTTCGTTTATCTGATATTGCAACCGTTTTCGATACCCAGAAAGATATTGAAAAAGTAGCGAGATTTAACCAAAATCCTACCATTTTACTTCAGGTAAAAAAACAGTCTGATGCCAATGCAGTATCAGTTTCTGAAGCTGTAAAGAAGACGATTGAGCAGGTTCAGACCAATTATACAGTTCAGGGATTAAAAGTTGCGATTGTAGATGATAATACAGACTTTACGCTTGAAGCGGCAGATCACGTAATTTTCGATTTATTCCTGGCGATTATTTTGGTGGCCGTTGTAATGTTATTGTTCCTTCACAACATCAGAAACGCATTTATCGTAATGGTTTCCATTCCGGTATCGTTGATTGCAACGGTTATTGGAATGTATTTGATGGGATATACTTTAAACTTAATGAGTTTATTGGGACTTTCACTGGTTGTAGGTATTCTTGTGGATGATGCGATTGTAGTATTGGAGAACGTTTACCGTCACATGGAGATGGGAAAAAGCAGAATCCGTGCAGCCTACGACGGTGCTTCAGAAATTGGATTTACCGTAACAGCGATCACAATGGTAATCGTGGTGGTATTCTTACCGATTGCGATGAGTTCAGGTTTGGTTTCAGACATCTTAGCGCAGTTCTGTGTCACGGTAGTTATTGCAACACTGTTCTCATTACTGGCATCATTTACCATCATTCCATGGTTGTCTTCAAGATTTGGAAAGTTGGTTCATTTGACGGGTAAAAATCCTTTCGAGAAATTCATCCTTTGGTTTGAAAAGCAATTGGATAAATTCACGCACTGGATTACAGGAATTTTGGAATGGGTTTTAAAAACCGGTTTAAGAAGGGTAATGACCGTTGTTCTTACATTTGTACTTCTTATTGTTGTGACAATGGGATTAATGGGTGGCGGATTTATCGGTGGAGAATTCTTCCCGAAAATGGACAGAGGTCAGTTCCTTGTTCAGATGGAATTACCTAAAGATGCTTCCGTTGAAAAAACAAACCAATTGACTTTGCAGGTTGAAAAATATCTGAGAAATGATAAAGATGTAGTCGATATGATTACTACAGTTGGTCAGCAGTCATCAGGTTTTGGTGGAGCTCAGGCAACCTTATACCAATCAGAAATTCAAGTTATTTTAGTTGATAAATCTGAACGTAACGAAAGTACAGATATTAAATCTGCGAAAATCAAGAGAGCTTTAGAAGAAAAATTCACCGGAGTTGAGTTTAAAACAGCACCAATCGGATTAATGGGAGCAGATGCTGCACCAATCGAAATGGTAGTTACCGCTCCTGATAACGCAACGGCAAACAAAGAAGCCAACAGGATTCTTGCTTTGCTTAAAAAAGTTCCGGGAGCTGTAGATGCAGAATTATCTTCCGACTCAGGAAATCCTGAAGTGCAGGTGAATATCGACAGAGATAAAATGTCTTCTTTAGGGTTAAATCTTTCAAGTGTCGGTCAGACCATGCAGACTGCATTCTCAGGAAACACAGACGGAAAATTCAGAGCCGGAGAATACGAATATGATATCAACATCCGTTTTGGAGATGCCAACAGACAGTCGATTGATGATGTAAGAAACTTAATGTTTACCAATCCGTCAGGCGAGCAAATCAGATTGAGTCAGTTTGCTGATGTGAAAATGGGATCAGGACCAAGTTTGCTGGAGCGTAGAGATAAAACGGCTTCCGTAAAAGTGAAATCTAAAGTGGTAGGCCGTGCAATGGCTGATGTTGCCAACGAATGGGCAGACCAGTTTATGACCAATGAAAAAACAAAACCAGCCGGAGTAAATTACCTCTGGAGTGGAGATATGGAGAACCAGACAGAAGGTATGGGTACTTTAGGAATCGCTTTACTGGCGGCTATCGTATTGGTTTATCTGGTAATGGTTTCGCTTTATGATTCGTTTGTGTATCCGTTTGTGGTATTGTTCTCAATTCCTTTGGCATTGATCGGAGTTATGGTGATTCTTGCCATTACCGGAAATACGATTAATATCTTTACAATGCTGGGGATGATCATGTTGATCGGTTTGGTAGCGAAAAATGCGATTATGATTGTCGATTTTGCCAACATGAGAAAAGCAGCTGGCGCAAGTACGCATGACGCTTTGATTCAGGCTAACCATGCACGTCTCCGTCCGATCTTGATGACAACGATTGCGATGATCTTCGGTATGATTCCTATTGCGATTGCAAAAGGAGCAGGAGCGGAGATGAACAACGGATTGGCTTGGGTAATCATCGGTGGTCTGACCTCATCATTATTCCTTACCTTAATTATTGTTCCTACGGTTTATTCACTATTCGATTCAATGTTGAGAAGAATGGGTAAACATGAAACAGTTGATTATGAAGCTGAAATGAAAGCAGACTATGAACATAAAGAATTAAGTGAAGACGGTTACACCCCGAAACACATAGATTAATATACCAACCTTAATTAACCGGAAGAAGCGTATCAGCAATGATGCGCTTCTTTTTTTATCTGGATTTTTTCTTTAATATTGAATCAGTTTAAGATTAATTTAAGTGCAGCGTCACTTCGAGTAGCTTTTGAAAAAAGCGTATCGAGAAGTTGTTAAATACAGGTTTAAAGTTTATCGGTTCTCGATACATTTTTCTACGTTTCACTACGAAAAACACTCGAACCGACGGAAGCCTATCAGGATAACTTCAGATAATCAAAACACAGGTTTAAAGACGATGTGATATGTCGTTTCAGTTCCAGATCATTTTCCAGAGGATAATAGAACTCTTTCGGATTCACGAAAACATTGTTGTATTTCGTCCGTTCGCTGGCTCCGTCTACGTCAATATGTAAGGGTTTTGCTCTGTTGACAGTGGGCAAGCCTTTGGACGTAATTTTAGATTCCACGCATCCTACCAATGCACCTCTTCCCAGAATATCAAAGCATATTGCCGTATAAATTCCGTTGGGAACAGCCTGTCCAGGCGGTAAAATACAGGCATAAAGTACATTGGGGAAATTGCTGAAGCCTTTGGATATTTTTACGGAAAGCTCAACCTCTCTGAAAGTCGGATACCGGTTTTCAAGCTCAGTTTTAAAATCAAGAAGGGTATCGCGGATATTTCCTAAAGCCGGATCAGAAACCCTCAGCGAATGCCCTCTAATGGCCGGATTGACCTGCCTGAATTCGCAGATGGAATTGAAATAATGGATCATGGGATTTGAATGAATACGAAGATAGGCATATTAAGAAAAAATGAAATCAATACTGAGGACTATTTATACCGTAAAATAAAAAAAGACTTCCGGAACCAACCGAAAGCCTTGTTATTTATGATATAGAAAAGAAATTAATCTGCCATTACCTCACCGGATTTCCTGTAGATGAACTTTCCGTAAATATGTCTTCTTGCAAAACGGCTCGCCGAATCGGAGTTTACCATTTTAATGTACACATTCCTTGGAACCCCGATGTATTCAAACATCTTTCCGTTCAGATGCTGAACTTTCAGGATCTGTTTCTCCAGATAGAAATCGGTAATAATGGATGTGGTAATCGTTTCTGTATATTCTTCTTTATATTTTTCCTGTGTTTCCGGGTTGATGCTTACCAGAAAATGATAGGCTTCGATGATTGATTTGCTTTTCTCTTCCGCTTCCAGCTGTCCGGCTCCGTCATTCACAAATTTATCAGGATGCGTATCTTTCATCGCATTTCTGTAGATGGTTTTCAAATCTTTCAGGGTAGCGGTATTATCTACGCCCAGAAGTTTTCGGTGTTCGCCAATTCTTTTCATACTATATAATCCTTATTTCGGGGTGCAAAATTAAGCTTTTAAATTGGAAAAGTGTAAGTTTTTGATTATTAATTTGTTTGAATGCTTCAGGAAAGTATATAATTAATATAACAACTACAAAACCTCTCTCTTCAACACCTCAATCTGCTTTCCAATAAACCCTTCCTTATCCTTTTTCACCTCCTCCAAAATCATCGCCTGGCTTTCAGGAATAAGCGAATATTTTCCTGCCCAGAGATTAATTTCAATCAGCAGAGGCATCAGGTCTATCCCTTTTTCGGTGAGTTTGTACAGGACTTTAACTTTGCTTTCGGGGTGGTCCTGTTTGGTAATGATGCCGTTCTGCTCAAGCATCAAAAGACGTGAAGCCAGAATATTAGTCGCTATTTTTTCGTCGGATTTCAGGAAATCCCCATAGGTACACTGTTTAGAAAACATCAGGTCTCTTACAATCAGCAGAGACCATTTATCTCCCCATACGTCTAGTGAACTGCTGATCGGGCAGTCTGATCTCTTTTTTGAAGTTGACATAAAAATAAATTAAATAATTAAAAATAAATACTTGCATTTTGAAAGTAATTGTATAGATTTGTACTTGCAAAACGCAAGCAAATTTAATCAATTAAATGTAAAGTACAATGGAAAACTTACTTTTTGATCATTACAAAAACAATAACCTGGATCTCAATAACCGTATCGTCATGGCTCCGCTGACCCGAAGCCGTTCAGACAATCCCGAACATAAAGCCACCGAAATCACGGCCAGATATTATCAGCAGAGAGCAACAGCAGGATTGATTATCACAGAAGGCACGGTCATCAGCCCGGAAGCAGTAGGCGTTGTCAACGTTCCCGGAATCTATTCCCCGGCACAGATTGAAGGCTGGAAACTGACCACAGAAGCTGTTCACAAAGAAGGCGGGAAAATATTCGTACAGCTTTGGCACACAGGAGCCTATTCGCATTCTGATTTACACCACGGGAAAAAACCGCTGGCTCCGTCTGATGTCAATCCTCAACAGCAGGTTTTTACGGCAAAAGGATTTCAGCCATCACAGGAACCTCAGCCGATGACTGGGGAAGATATCAAAAGAACGGTAAACGATTTCAAACAGGCTGCACTCAATGCTTTTGAAGCCGGTTTTGACGGGGTAGAGCTTCACGGTGCCAACGGATATCTGTTGCAGCAGTTCTTCAGCAAAAACAGCAATCTGCGAACCGATGAATACGGCGGTTCCGTAGAAAACAGGGCAAGAATTCTGTTCGAAATTCTGGATGCGATAAAAGAAGTGGCCGACATCAGAAAAGTCGGGATCCGTTTTAACCCTTCACTTAACGGCATCATGGGAATCCTGGTGGATGATGAAACCATTGAGCTGTATAATTATATCGTCAGCCGCCTCAACGATTATGATTTGGCTTACATTCACCTGATTGAGCCTTTTACCGATGTTTCAGACAACGCTCATGCCGTACAGGAGGTGGCAAAACATTTCCGTAAAATTTATAACGGAACCATGATTATCAACCGGGGTTTCACCAAAGAAACAGCTGCGAAAGTGTTGCAGGACGGCGATGCCGATCTGGTTTCTTTCGGAGTTCCGTTCATCGCCAATCCGGATCTCGTAGAACGTTTCAGAACAGACGCACTGCTTAACCAGCCGGATGAGGCAACATTTTATACCCCGGGCGAAAAAGGATATACCGATTATCCGGCGCTGAACAATTAAAAAGATCCGGGCGAACGGCCGGGCTTTCCGCTGTATCTTTTGTTTCACAAAAGGATGCCGCTGCAATCCCTGTCGCAAGACCACAATTATATCAACATTTAACATTTAAACAAACAAAAAAAATGAAAACAACAGGAAATACAGTATTCATCAGCGGCGGAAGTGCGGGAATTGGCTTAGCCATCGCAAAGAAGCTTCATGTAGCAGGCAATAACATCATCATCAACGGCAGAAATGAAGAACGCCTTCACCATGCTTTAAAAGAACTTGACGGCGCCGTAGGGATTCAGGGCGATCTTTCCGTGGAAGCAGACCGGTTCCGGATTGCAGAAGAACTGAAAATCAACCATCCCGAACTGAATATAATCATCAATAATGCAGGAGCAGCATTCGCCTATCTGTTAAACGAAACGCAGAATGCCCATGAAAAAGCCGCTGTTGAAATGAATACCAATTACTTCAGCATCATTCATTTTACAGAGCTCTTACTGCCGTACCTGCTGCAAAAAGCAGAAGCCGCCGTAATTAATATTTCTTCCATATCCGTTTTCGGAAGCCATAAAATGTTACCCACCTACGGAGCCACTAAAGCCGCCCTGCACAGTTACACGGTTGCTTTGAGGCAGACATATGAGGAACAGGAAAATGTACAGGTTTACGAAGTATATCCGCCATTGGTAAATACGGAATTTTCTGCAGAAATCGGCGGTGCTAACGGAATCCCGCCTTCTGAAGTTGCCGACGAACTGTTAATTGCATTAGAGAAAAATCAGTTTGATGTTCCGGTAGGGGATTCAAAACAGTTTTTTACAAAAGAACCGGCCTAATCAGACATTTAATATCATTCTTTGTCAGAAGCTGTTTATTTATATTATCTTTCTGATGAAGTGTTTCTACACTTAATTAATCAATCATGGAATTAAAAGGAAAAACAATTCTCATCACCGGCGGAGCTTCCGGTATCGGTCTCGAAGCAGCAAAACAGTTTCTGGAAATCGGAGCCAAAGTTATTATCACAGGGCGGAATCAGGATAAACTGGATAAAGCGAAAAAGCTGTATCCTGAATTAACAGTGATAAAAAGTGATTTAGCCAGTCCTGGCGATGCTGACATTCTTTACGACAGAATAAAAGAGTTGGGAGGGATAGATATTCTCTACAACAACGCGGGCGTATTGGTTCCGCCGTCCAATTTAGCTATGGCAGACAACAAGCATGAGGAAGGTGCAGCCTACGAAATGGACGTTAATTATCTCGGTGTTATAAGAATTAACAATATTTTTATGGATATGCTGAAATCAAAAAAGGAAGCCGCCATAATCAATACAACATCCATCTTAAGTATGGTTCCTTCTTTGATTGAAGCGACTTATTCATCTTCAAAAGTTGCACTTGCCTTTTATACTATATCACTCCGTGAACATTTAAGGATTATAGGAAGCAGTTTAAAAATATTCGAATTAATCCCGCCATTGGTCGCTACAGAAATGACGACAGAACGAAATGATAAGAAAATAACTCCCGAAGAGATGGCAAAAGGTCTTATCCGCGGATTACAGAAAGATAAGTATACCATCCGTGTGGGAGACGCAAAAATATTTGATCCAATCCGAAGATTTTTCCCAAAACTTGCCTTTAAGATTATAAACCCGAAAAAGGCAGATCAATTTTTAAAATAAAACCAGAATATGAAAGCATTCAGCATCAGCCGTTACAAAAAAGACAGTCCGCTCGAACAGGCAAACCTTCCCGAACCGGTTATAAAAGACCATGACGTTTTAATTGAAATTCACGCCGCAAGCGTCAATCTTTTGGATTCAAAAATAAAGAGTGGTGAATTTAAACTGATTGTACCGTACAAACTGCCGTTGGTCTTAGGCCACGATGTTGCCGGTATTGTTGTAAAAGCCGGAGCGAAAGTGAAAAACTTTAAAGTGGGTGATGAAATTTATTCAAGGCCGGCAGATTTTCAGATCGGTACTTTTGCCGAGTTTATTGCGATACATGAAAAAGATGTTGCTTTGAAACCTAAAAACCTTTCGATGGAAGAAGCGGCTTCAATTCCGTTGGTCGGCTTAACGGCATGGCAGGTGTTGGTTGAGAAATCCAAGGTACAGAAAGGACAGAAAGTATTTATTCAGGCGGGATCCGGCGGGGTAGGGACTTTCGCCATTCAGCTGGCAAAACATTTGGGAGCAACCGTGGCAACTACAGCGAGTGAAAAAAGTTTTGATTTTTTAAAAAGCCTCGGTGCAGATGTTTTAATCGATTATAAAACACAGGATTTCGAAGATGTTTTAATTGATTATGATGTAGTGCTAAACAGCCAGGACAATAAAACACTCGAAAAATCTTTTGATGTGGTAAAGACCGGAGGAAAAGTTATTTCAATTTCCGGTCCGCCCACACCTACATTCGCGGAAGAGCAAAAATTACCCTGGTATGTAAAACTGGCGACCAGATTTTTAAGCAGTAAAATCAGAAGAATTGCTAAAAAACAAAATATCAGTTATTCTTTTCTGTTTATGAAAGCTAACGGAGCACAACTCACAGAAATCACCGGATTGATCGAAGCCGGAAAAATAAAACCGGTTATCGATAGAGTTTTCTCTTTCAATCAAACCAATGATGCATTGACTTATGTTGAAAGCGGAAGGGCTAAAGGAAAAGTAGTGATAAAAATGAAATAGGAGTTTAAATATTATAAAACTATTTACTCTTGTTAATATAAATAATTTCAGGATTTTTACCGTCGAGATCTCTTTTTGATCTGCCATATAATCCAACTTCAAGATCATTGGCTGATGTATTTTGCATTTCGGAAGGTGAAACATATGTGTACATTCCATATCCATGACCTGCAACAATCCAACCTTCAGTCTTTGTTAAATGAATGGTGTTAAAATCTCCTGCAGAGCCACCCGCGAAGACTGGTCCAAATTCTTTCATCATAGCAATTGATTCATCTTCAATATTTTTTACTTTCGTAATGTCATCAAAAATGATATAGGTACCGTTTCTAAAAAGCACCCAATCTTTAAATTTAGGATTTATGGCCAATTTTATATTTTCAATAAGTTCTTGATCAGTCATTTTATTTTTGAAAATTTTATTTGGGTGGGCATTTCTTAAAGTGTCATGAACAGCTCTATTAAGCTGTATTTGATTAGGATTTGAGCCAAGATTAACTATTTTATTACTTTCTTTGCGGTTACAGGAAAATAACGAAATTAACATCAGACCGATATAGATATTTTTCATTTTATAGTTTGCAAATGTACGTTCTACTCAATAAGAAATTATTTAGCTTAAAATTGAATATTAAGCTTACTAATGAATACAGAATCAGGGCAATCATAGCCCTGATTGATTTTAATAAGAGTTTTTATTATCTGTTTTCCCAAAAACAAAACTTTGATAAGCTTACTTTATTCAGACCTTTGGTAAATATGGGTAAGCTTGGAATTTTTGATGAAATCTTCAACAGACGTATTTTTATTGCTGTTTTTAGAAGTGAGCTCAAAATAATAGGCCATCATATTCGGAAATTTCGGGTCGTTACATAGCACTTTGAATCGCTTCACCGAAGGGTCGGAGCTTAAAAATACCAGTTCAGAAGCATTGCTTAATCTGATATTGTTCACTTCAAATGCATCTTTCCAGTTTTTCTGCAGCTTGGCGAACCTTTTCTGTGTCCGGTCGCTGTCTTCATTTTCAAATTTATCAATCTGATAATCGGTCAGCATCTGAGGATAAACCAATCCCTCCTGCAACAGTAATTTGATGATTTTGTCTGATCCGTTATAAAAAATAATTTTGTTGTCAAAAAGAACCTGGCTGTTGCTAGCCGTGATCTTTCCTGCAAATTTTTTATAATTTTTCTTTTTATAATCATTCTTAAAATGTTCGGTAACAGCTTTGTCTTTCGGCCCTGCTTTTTCCGTTTTCTGTGCAAAAACAGGAACTGACAGGAGCAGTGAAAGGCTTATAGTATATAAAAATTTCATAGTTTTCGATTCAAATTTATTTATTCCTGATTTTACAAAACGTTTTTAAGCCTCAGATATTGCAGCAGCATAATGGTTTTTGCATCTTTTATTTCCCCGGAATCAATCATTTTCAGGGCTTCCTCAAACGGAAGTTCCAGCACTTCAATATTTTCCCCTTCATCATCAAGCCCGCCACCGTCTGTAATTTTCATTTCCGTTGAATATTCCGCAATAAAAAAATGGAGGATTTCCGTTACGGAACCCGGCGACATATAGGCTTCGAATATTTTTTCAATGTGTGAAATCTTATATCCTGTTTCTTCTTCCGTTTCCCTTCTGATGCAGTCTTCGGGGTTGTCGTTATCCAATAATCCTGCGCAGGCTTCAATCATCATTCCGGTCGGATTTCCATTGATATAGGTCGGTAATCTGAACTGGCGTGTTAAGATTACTGTGCCGGCAGTCTTGCTGTATAATAAAATAACCGCTCCGTTTCCACGGTCATAGGCTTCACGGCTTTGCTGTTCTTCCGTTCCGTCTTTTTTCCGGATATTAAAGGTTACTTTTTTCAGCGTGTACCAGTTGTCTGATAAGATCTCGGTTTTTTCAATATGTACGTTGGTATCTTGCATAGATTTACAATCTGTGTTGGGTTAATTGATGTTTAATTGTTTTTTAATAAATCTTCCAGAGCCCTTTTTAAATCAGGAAATTCAAATTGGAAACCTGCTTTCAGGATTTTTTCGGAAGATGCTCTGGAACCTTTCAGCACCGCATCAGACAGTTCACCGAATACCAGTCTTAACACAAAGGTCGGAACATTCGGCATGAATAGAGGTTTTTTCAGTACCTGTGCAATTTTTTCCGTAAGGTCTTTATTGGTAGCGTGTTCGGGTGCTACGGCATTAAAGGCCCCGTTCATTTCGGGATTCTTTAAGGCAAATTCATACATGGCGCAGATATCTTTAATATGGATCCACGGCATGTACTGTTTTCCGTTTCCCAAAGGTGAGCCGATTCCCATTTTTATCGTCGGAAGCATTTTCTTTAAAGCCCCGTCTTTTTCAGACAGGACAACAGCAGTTCTTAATTTAACCACCCGTTCTGCAAGCTGCTGTTCTTTAAATTGATCAGCTGCTTTCTCCCACTGCACCACAACTTCGCTTAAAAAGTCATTTCCCGGACCGTCTTCTTCCGTAAATATTTTCTCTGTTGTTTCGGTTCCGTAATAGTTAATTCCGGATGCTGAAACAAATGATTTAAGCTTAATGTTTTTTTGTTTCAAAGACTGCAGAATCAGGCCGGCAGAATCGATACGGCTGGAGATCAGTTCTTTTTTTCGTTCATCGGTCCATCTCTTTTCAGAAATATTGGCTCCTGCCAGATGAATAACATGCGAAACCCCTTCCAGAGCTTTTTCATCAATGGTTCCTTTGGTCAGATCCCATTCAAACTCATGGTCATGTTTCTTTTTCCGGGTTAGGAACCGGATGGTATAGTTGTTTTCAAGCTGCTTAGAAAGTTCGCGTGCAATCAGCCCGCCGGCTCCGGTAATCAGGACAATTTCCTTCATATAAATTAAATCAGTTGGTTTAAGATGTGTTTTTTATGACTGTTTTTTTACAATCAGTATAAAATCTTCATCCAGAAGTTTATAGCCGTAGTCATAGATAAATTTATATTCAGAGCCGTTTTTATAAACCTTAAGATTAGTGAAGTACTCAAAATCAAAACCCAAGCCATCAAGCTTTGCTTTCGTCACCTTCGTTTTCCCGTCAGTATTCACTTCGGTAAGGATCCTGTAATTCCTGCGCAGCTTATTATTGACATTCCGCATCAGGTTGCTGGAGTCTTTATTCTGCTTATTGTTGTAGGCATTCCGGCAGGCATCGTTGCAGAATTTTTTGTCTGACCTTCCGATAATTTTTTCGCCGCATTCGAGACAGTTCATCTTTTTATTTTTTCATTTTGTGTGTATGTGCGTGTTTTATTTTAAGTGATTTCCTGAATACGGAATGGACAGGATATCTTCTGTTGGATGTAATATTATTGAAAAACAGCGCAACAATTAAAAGAATGATACAGCCTGTAAGCACAGGAGACAGCACATACCAATATCCCAGTTCAGGAATTTTGCCGGTAGAGCTTACTGCAATTAAAGCCGTTGCACCGCCTGGCGGATGCAGTGTTTTGGTGTACTGCATGAAGACAATGGAAAAAGCAACGGCCAGCGGTGCAGAAAGCCAGATGATGTCCGGAATAAACTTATAAACCGTTACACCCACCAGTGCAGAAATTACATGTCCGCCCACTAAGTTTCTGGGCTGTGCCAGCGGGCTCTGTATGGCTCCGTAAATCAATACACTGGATGCTCCGAAAGAACCGATCAGGAAAATATTTTCTGTTGCGGATAACGTATGGGACTGAATAAAAGCAATGATCCCGATTCCGAAGAACGCTCCCAGAAAGGACCAGAAATGTTCTTTATAATCTACCAGCGTTTCCCGGTAAATCACATATTTTGAAACCCTGAATGTTCTTTTTATCGTCTTCCTCATACCATCAAAGATACATAATTATCCGTTTACAAACGGATGAGTTTTCATTAGTGAAGAATTATTCGTTTTCAAACGACTACAAACGGATTTAAATAATTTTCTACCGACTCAGGCCTGTGTTTTCCCCAACCTTTGTCCCAGAGATTTGAGAAAACAGTGAACGTCTCTCATCTGAATATTAACATTAAAAATTAAAGTTATGTCACTAAGAAACAAAGTAACATTAGTAGGTTACACAGGAAAAGAAGTTGAAATGATCAGCTTTGAAAATGGAAATGTAAAAGCAGCCGTGTCTCTGGCTACAAGCGATTATTACACCAATGCAAAAGGTGATAAGGTGGAAGAAACCCAATGGCACAGTCTGGTTGCTTTTGGGAAAACCGCAGAGATCTTTCAGAAATATGTTAGCAAAGGGAAGGAAATTGCGGTGGAAGGTAAGCTTAGCTACAGGTCTTATGATGATAAAGAGGGTATAAAAAGGTATATCACAGAGATAAAAGTAGATGAAATCCTGCTTTTGGGAGGTAAATAACGTAAAATACCAAAATCATGAAAGTGAAAATATTTAAAATCAGATTACCCGAAGAATTCCTTCATAAAGATCAGAAAGCCCTGGATGCTTTTCTGGTATCGAAAGAAATCATAAAAGTAGAAACTGCTTTTGTGAACGATGAAAGTTACTGGTCTGTTGTCCTGTATTTTGAAGAGCTGAAAGCCACGCAGGATGTGGTGAAAGATGCAAAAAGCATTAAATATTCCGCAGACAATGAGGAACTGAATGATGACGAAGAAAAGATTCTGGATGCCCTGAAGCTGTGGCGGTCTGAAAAAGCAAAGGAACATAATCTGCCGACTTATTTCATTGCTACGAATAAAGAACTGACTTCGGTTGCCAAATATAAACCTGCTAAAAAAGAAGAACTGCTTGACATCAAAGGTTTCGGAAAACATAAAATAGAAAATTACGGTGAAGAGATCCTGGAAATATTAGAAAGTATCTGAAGGTAGAAACACAAGTGATGCGAGAGGATGTGATGAGGGTGATGAAAGCTGGAAGATAATTTCTTTCAGCTTTCTAATGTTTTATATCTATAGTAAAAGTCTTTTCAATTCCTTATTTTTGCACTGTTTATGAATACTAATCATCATTTATCAATTATACAATGAAACCAGGTTTAGCAAAAGGGACAAGAGATTTCACCGCATTGGAAGTTTCAAGAAGGAGGTTTATCATCAATACATTACAGAAAAATTTTGAACTGTTCGGATTTCAGCCTCTGGAAACGCCAAGCTTTGAAAATCTTTCTACCTTAACCGGAAAATACGGAGAAGAAGGAGACCGTCTGATCTTTAAAATTTTAAATTCAGGAGATTATACAGCAAAGGTAAATCCGGAAGACTGGGAAAATAAAAGCCATCAGAAGCTTACGTCGCAGATTTCAGATAAAGCCCTCCGTTACGATCTTACCGTACCTTTTGCAAGATTCGTGGCCATGAACCATAATCAGTTGACATTTCCTTTCAAACGCTACCAGATCCAGCCGGTCTGGAGAGCTGACCGGCCGCAGAAAGGAAGATTCAGAGAGTTTTACCAGTGTGATGCAGATGTAGTAGGGAGCGAAAGCCTTTTACAGGAAGTAGACCTTGTTCAGCTGTATTTAAAATCGTTTTCAGATTTAAAAGTACCCGTTACCATTCATATCAATAACCGGAAAATTCTTTCCGGACTGGCAGAATATGCAGGAATCACGGATAAATTAATTGATTTCACCGTGGCCCTTGACAAGCTTGATAAAATAGGGAAAGAAGGTGTTGTAAAAGAATTACTGGAAAGGGGAATTACCCAGGAATCTATTGATAAGCTTGATTTCCTGTTCACACAGTCTGATAATGCGCTGGAAAACCTTCAACAGCTGAAAGAAAAATTTACCGGAAATGAAACAGGCTCAAAAGGAGTAGAAGAATTAGAAACGGTAATTACACAATCTTTACAGCTTGGCGTAGATATTCAGCAGTTGGTTTTTGATATTACACTGGCCAGAGGGCTGGACTATTATACCGGAGCTATTTTTGAGGTAAAAGCCAATGCTGTCCAGATGGGATCCATCGGTGGTGGCGGAAGGTATGATAACCTTACGGAAGTTTTCGGCGTAAAAAATATTCCGGGAATCGGTATTTCTTTCGGATTGGACAGGACTTACCTGGTAATGGAAGAACTGGGGCTTTTCCCTGAAGAAGCGTCTTCCAATGTAGAATACCTATTCGCAAATTTCGGAGGTGACGACTCTCTGGAAGCCTTAAAATTAATCAGGCAGCTAAGGGAAAAAGGAATTTCTGCAGAGCTGTATCCTGAGAATGCAAAGATCGGAAAGCAGTTCACGTATGCAGAAAAGAAAGGCATTAAAAACCTGGTGTTTTTAGGTGAAGAAGAAATTAAAAACGGAAACGTAACTTATAAAAACCTTGAAGCCGGAGAACAGAAAACCGTTTCCCTGGAAGAGTTTTTAGGATAAATCTGATGAGCAATAAGGTTTCTGAAGAGCTTGTAGGGAAATGGCTCCAAGGCTGGTCGTTATCAAGGGATTTGCCGTTACCGGATCGGTATAAATCAGGATTCAGAGTGGACGTTGGGGAAGAAAAGCAGAAAACCCGCTATGTGTTTCCTGAGCTGAATGATGATTTTATTCAGCTTGCAGAGACTGTTACCGAGCCCTGGGTTTATTTAAAAGTCTGTACTTCCCATGAAGAACTGAAAAGCCTTGTTCCCGAACGCTGGATCTTTAAGCCGGAAGGATACATGATGCAATGCTCACATCCCATGATCATCCCAGACAATGCATTGCCTGACCATTATTCGGTAGAAATCCAATGTATGACTCCGGAATATTTTACAGTAAAAATTCTCTGTAATAAAACGGAGCGGGCAGCTGTAGGAAGACTCCTTATCGTTGATGATGTAGCAATATATGACAGGATACTGACGGAAGAAAAGCACAGGAGAAAAGGACTTGCGCGTATAGTGATGGCCAGGCTTGAAGAAATTGCGGTATCAAAAGGAATTTTCAATAATTTTTTGGTGGCTACCGAACAGGGGAAACTTTTATATGAATCATTAGGCTGGAAATTATACAGCAGGTACAGTTCGGTAGTTATCCCAGATTAGGAAAATAAAGAAAATGATACTGCGATGATCATTTAACGTCATAACCCAGATCATTTTCTGCATGATACGGCTGAAAGTTATATAAAAAACCGTAATTTGGTTTATGCAGGAACTAACGAATAAAGTATACTTAAACTAATAATATAAAACCGGATGAATAATATTTGCGGATTGTGCGGAACCCCTTTAACTTCTATGGACACGCTTTTGGGTGAAAATAAATTGGCGGACGGGCATATTTTATGTAATAAATGCCTGAATCAGGCTACTGACATCAATAAAGACGTTGCCGGTAATCTCAGCCAACTGTTTCTTCCCGAAATCAGGGGAATTATTCTTCAGGGTAAAATAGGGGAGTTTGAAAAGCCAACCGCTTCACAGGTTCCTGATTTTCATAATAACACGACCCAGAGTTTCGGGTTCGGAGGAGCAACAACGAGGTTGGACAGTATTCAGGATCAGATTGTAGCACTCAATGCAAGGCTCAGTATTTTTGCCAATGCAGAAGTAAAAGAACTGGTAAATGTCCTCGACGGAGATGAGAAATTAACGGCCATTGCTGAAGGGCTTACCATGCCGGACAAAGTGGAAGGCCTTATTTTTTCTACCCAGAAAAGGGTTGTTTTTATTGATAAAAAATTCTTCGGCAATGTGCAGAAGGATGAATATCTTTATCAGCATATTTCTTCCGTAGATCACCTGGAAAGCCTTCTGTATTCAACGCTTAAAATATTAACCAAAGGTGGGTCTGTTGCAGAATTTAAACTTCATAATAAAAGTGATGCAAGAAATTTCTGTAATGCCGTAAATACTTACATCAACGGATTATCCTCAGGGAAACAGCCGGTTCAACAACAACAACAACAGATCCAGGCTTCATCTTTCAATCTCTATAACCTGCCTGCTTCAGAATCTGTATTTCCGCAGAGTACTCCGCAACCTGTTCAGCAAAGTTCATCAGATGTCAGAAAAGAATCTGCCGAAGTTATTTTTGAACAGCTGGAAAAGCTTGGTAAATTACGGGAAGCAGGTGTTTTAACAGAAGCGGAATTTGCAGAACAGAAAAAGAAATTACTGGAAAGACTTTAAAATCGAATTCAAAATCATATTTTACATTAAATATCAAAATTATGAATGATCATTGTGGATTGTGCGGAAATACACTGACGTCGATAGACCGTATGCTGGGTGAAAATAAGCTTTCGGACGGAAATGTTCTTTGCAACACATGCCTTGAGAAAGCCAGTGCGTTCAATCAGGAACTGCTGTATGACCTTCACCGTTTCAGTATTGATGATATTAAAAATATGATACAAAGCGATAAAACAACAACAGATGCTGTATCCCCGTCAAACGGACTTATTCAGGCTGAAAATATACCTGTTGCTTCTCACGTACCATCAGATCTGATGTCCAGTGATAAGGGTTTTTATAAAAGGAGATTAAAAGAAATAGAACACCAGCTGAAGCAGGTAAACGCCAACCTTTCTATGTTTACCCGCGGAGAAATTAAAGAACTGCCGAATATTCTTGCTGCCGACGAACCTGTTTTAGCCATTACAGATGCCCAGTTTTTAAAAACAGTGGATGCAGGAGTTTTACTGGTGACGCCTAAAAGAATGGTTTCTTTATCAAAAGCCATGTTCAGGCTGGCAAAAGTACATGAATTCCCCAATGAAACAATCCGTGAAGTAAGTTTTGTAAATCATTTTATGTCTCCGGTAATCAAACTTCATACGGATGAAAAAATAGTTGAATTTGAATGTTTTTATGACAAGCAGGATGCTGAGATCTTCTACCGTTTCATTGAAAAAATCTACAATAGAGAAAAACTTCAGAAGCAGCAGGATTCTGTAAAAGCTGCTTCTACAGAAACTGTTTTTGAACAGCTTGAAAAACTGGCCCGCCTGAGAGAAAACGGGATCCTGACGGATGAAGAATTTGCCCTGCAGAAGAAAAAGCTTTTAGAGAAGCTATAAATGCTGAATATTTTAAAAAGATATGACAGAAAAAGAAGTATATCACCAGCGGCTTTTGCAGATTAAAACAGAAATGGGAAATATTGCTATGCCCATTGCTGCAATCATGATGCAGAAAGAAATTGAACAGTTACCCAATTTTCTTGAACGGGATGAAAAAATCATTCATGCGGTAACCGGGAATTGGGATGGCCGTAAGCATGGCCTTTTAACAGCCACAGACAGGCGGCTTTTGTTTTTGTCCTATACTGTTTTCGGCTCATTTCAGGAAACCGTCAGGTATGAGGAAATTCAATCCTTACTGTTAAACAGGGAATACTTTACGGGGATATTACAATTATTACAGGGAAAACCATACTCATAAAAAACGTCAATAATAATAAGAATGCCTTAAGCTTCTGTAATATGCTGAATGATTATCTTTCCCGTAAATCTTCTTTACCTCTTCAGCAAAGCCATAAGCAGGATGCAGATACAATTTATAAAGTATTGGAAAATTTAGGCAGTCTCAGAGAAAAAGGAATTCTGACCGATTCTGAATTTCAGGAACAGAAAAAGAAACTGCTGGATAGGTTATAAATATTTAAAACAAACAGATAAGATCTCGGTAAACAAATCTATAAAAAATAAACATATGATTATAATCTGCCGGGACAATATAAATATCAGGTATTTCTGAATAAGATTGAGAAAGGAAAAGTTTATTTAAAGCTTTTCGACCTTAAAACGAATAGGATCCTTTCTGAAAAAGAAATCAGGAAAAAATCCGAAATGGAAGTTTTCTATGCAACGGACGAAGTGAAAGAATTCGTCTTAAGCCGGGAATTTACCGTTGAAAAAGGAGAGTGGGGAAATTATTACGGGAGCAGGGCAGAGGTGTGGTTTCAACCGGATGACCTTAATCAGCCTGAAAAAAAACTGGTTACCACATACTACATCATTCAGGGCTGGTAGGAATCAGTTCCAGTAGTTACAAAAATAAAATGGAGTTTGAGAAAGGGAAGTGGAGAATTGTAAAATTCAAAAACAGAATGCCTATGGTGTATGCCATCAGCGCAGAAAAAAATCCATCACAATAAAATATTGTGATGGATTCCCTTATATATGAATGTTAAAATAAACTAGTATTTTAATTAGCTAACGGCTTCCTGTGCTTTGTTTGCCACATCATCAGCTTTATCCTGAGCCTGTGAAGCTACACTGTTTGCTTTGTCCTGAACCTGAGAAGCTACGTTATTAGCTTTATCTTTTAAATCGCTGCTCCATTTGTTAAGATTGTCTTTAGCGGTATTGATTTTGTCTTTTACCATCTGCTTATCTTCGTCAGAAGAATTTTTGTATTTCCAGTATGCCAATGCACCGATACCCACTAATGCTAATAAACCTTTTGTCTTATTTCCCATGATTTCTATCTTTTAAATGTTAATATTAAATTTGTTATGATCAATCATGTAAAATGTGTGCCAAAAAAAAGAAACGACTTATAAAATAATGTTAAAGTTAGTTGAAGATTTCAAAATTTTCTCCGTCAAAACTTGCAAAAACCATGGTAGGATGGGAATCCTGATGATAAATATTTCCCTTGCTGTCAATAGCAATCGCTCCTGCAAAACCGTCAATTTCTTTTAATTCATCAAAAGTTTTTGCAAATGCATCTTCCAGAGACTGTCCGTCAGTTACCCGTGTTACAATTTTTGCAGCCGTTGCATTGCTTACAATGTCTTCCCCGACTCCGGTACAGCTTACCGCACAGACTGAATTGGCATAGTTCCCCGCCACCGTGGCAGAATCTGAAATCCTTCCCGGAAGCTCAAACCCTTTTCCGCCGGTAGAAGTAGCAGCCGCTAGTTTACCATCCTTGTCAATGGCTACACAGCCCACGGTTCCTTTGCCTCCGTTTTTCAGTTTTTCTTCATATTCTTCCCGTCTTTTAGGGATTTCAGTGGAAAAATTTTCAAAGCCGTGCTCCGTAGCATATTTTTTTGCTCCGCTGCCTCCCAGGATCCGGTCATCTTCCTTCATCAGTTCGCGGGCTACAAAAACCGGGTTTTTTACATCCTGGATATTAATGACACCGCTCATCTTCTGGGTCTCACCGTTCATTACCGCGGCACTCATCCGGATAATGCCGTCACCCTGGATCTGGGAACCTGTGCCCGCATTATACAGTTCATTGTTTTCCAGTAATGAAACGGCATAAGCAGCTGTATCCAGTGCAGAATTGCTTTGCAGGTATTCAAATGCACTTCTGGCTATCTCTTTCAAAGAATTTTGTTTGGCAGTTTTCACTTCGTTGCTTTGGTCACTTTCTGAGAAAAATCCGCCGTGGATAATTATTTTCATACGTATATAATAGATTGGTGATTGATAATAATTGATATTAGTTCAGATGATTTACAATTAAGAATGACTTTTAAAATCATGTCTGACTTAATGCCGTAATTTCAGTTAAATATCCTGCGGAATCGGGTTATACTGGGAATTTTCAATTGTTAACGCCTTCGTGGTTAAGTCATAATGGTCATTCATAGACATCACATGAACCGTCAGGTTATCAATGGAAATAGGTTCCCCAAGGTTGATATTCGTAAGATTGGTATCTTTAATAAACCGTCCGTCTACCAGGATTACCAGTCCGGATCCGACTGCCGTCATCACATCATTATGGATAAAAAGTCCCGTATCTTCTCCCAGGCCAATCCCCAGTGTCCTCGGGTTGTTTACCACCGCCTGAAAAAGTCTCCCGATTCTTCCCCGCTGCACAAAGTGGGTGTCTATTATAACATTGTCGATCAGTCCCAGACCCTGCGTAGTTTTGATTTCTCCTTTTAAAAGAGATTCCGAGCTGCTTCCCTGATAAATCATATTTTCAGAAGCCGCTGCGGCACCTGCAGAAGTCCCGGAATAGATAAAATCCTGTTCCTGGTATTTTAATAAAATCGTATCGTGGAATCTGGTCCCGCCTAAGATAGACGTCAGTCTCAGCTGGTCTCCTCCTGTGAACATCACTACATCTGCAGCATTGGCCCTGGCCACAATAGGGTCAGAGTTGGCTTCTTCACGGTTATGTATATCAAGGACATTAACATTCTTGGCACCTAAAAATTCAAATGCTTTCTTATATTCCGAACCTACAATCTGAGGGATTTGCGAGGCCGTTGTAATAATCTCAATAACAGAATTTTCCTTAAGCTTAGATTCGTTAATGATCTTACGGAGTATGCCTCTTTCAAAGAAATTCAGGTTTTTTTCTATATTCTGATCAAAATCGGTTTCAGCAAAACTGCCTTTGTTGACAGCGCCACCGATAACAATTAATTTTCCTACAGGTTTCATCATAGAGTGCAAAGTTAGAAAATAATTAAGAGGTGAAAAAATCCACAGCAGGTTTAATTTGGTTTTTAGGATTTTAGAATTGCTTAAATTTTTAATTTATTTTTTATAAATGTTTAACCGTGGTATAGTTTCATTTAGGGTTTTGCATTATCTTTGATTTCTGATGGACTTATCGTTAACTATTAAAAATGCAAACAGACTATGAAAATTGAGAAAATACAGGCATTGCGCGGCCCTAATATATGGAGTATCAGAAGAAAAAAGCTGATACAGATGAGGCTGGATCTTGAAGAGATGGAAAATTTCCCTACCAATAAGATCGATGGTTTCAGGGAAAGGATCGAAAAACTGATGCCGTCATTATACAGTCACCGATGTTCCGAAGGTTGCGAAGGCGGTTTTTTTCACCGCGTGGAAACAGGCACCTGGATGGGGCATGTGATTGAGCATATTGCACTGGAAATGCAGACGCTGGCCGGTATGGAAGTAGGCTTCGGAAGAACACGCGAAACAAGGACGCCGGGAGTATACAATGTCGTATTTAATTATATTGAAGAAAATGCAGGAATCTATGCCGCAGAAGAAGCAGTAAAAATTGCTGAAGCATTAATTAACGGTGAAGAATATGATTTAAATGCCTGTATCCAGACCTTAAAGGAAATCCGCGAAAAAGTCCGTCTGGGTCCTTCTACAGGAAGTATTGTCCAGGAAGCCGTTTCCCGTAAAATCCCATGGATCCGCTTAGGTAAAAATTCTCTGGTTCAGCTGGGATACGGTGTAAACCAGCAGCGGTTCCAGGCTACCATTACCGGGAAAACAAGCTCAATTGCCGTAGACATTGCATGCAATAAAGAATTAACCAAAAGGATGCTCCACGATGCTGCCATCCCGGTACCTACAGGCGACCTGATTATGGACGAAGAAGGTTTGGACAGCGTCGTACGGGCGATAGGCTATCCGGTAGTGATAAAGCCGTTGGACGGGAACCACGGAAAAGGTTCTTCCATCAATGTCAACGACTGGGAATCTGCAAAACTCGGCCTTGAGCATGCCCAGCAGTTTTCCAAAAAAGTAATTGTTGAAAAGTACATTACAGGCTATGATTTCCGGATCCTTGTTATCAATAACAAAATGGTGGCTGCAGCGAGAAGAGTGCCTGCCCATGTAGTAGGAGACGGCGAACTGAACATTCAGCAGCTGATTGAAAAAGAAAATAAAGACACCCGAAGAGGTTACGGACATGAAAATGTTTTAACCGAGATTCAGATCGATAAAGATACAACAGAGCTGCTTGAAAAGCTTCATTACACCTTAGAGACCATCCCGCATAAAGGGGAAGTGGTTTACCTGAAATCCACAGCCAACCTTTCTACAGGCGGAACTTCCATTGACGTAACGGATATGGTGCACCCTGAGAATATTACCATGGCGGAAAGGATTTCAAAAATTATCGGCCTTGATGTCTGCGGAATCGATATTATGGCCCAGAACCTTACGCAGCCTTTAAAAGAAAGCGGGGGAGCCATTATTGAAGTTAATGCAGCGCCTGGATTCAGAATGCATCTTGCACCGAGTGAAGGATTGCCGAGAAACGTAGCCGCACCGGTAGTAGATATGCTGTATCCGCAAGGGAAACCTTTTACCATCCCTATTATCGCAGTAACGGGTACCAACGGAAAAACAACCACCACAAGATTGATTTCACATATCGTTAAAAGCAATGGCTACCGGGTGGGCTTTACCACTTCAGACGGGATTTATATCCAGAATACCATGCTGACGAGAGGTGACACCACAGGCCCGATGTCTGCTGAATTTATCCTGAAAGATCCTACGGTAGAATTTGCCGTTCTGGAAACAGCCAGAGGCGGAATTTTGCGTTCCGGACTTGGTTTCTCACAATGTGATATCGGTGTTCTCACGAACATTGAAGAAGACCACCTCGGCCTGAATGACATCCATAACCTGAAAGACCTGACAAAGGTAAAAAGAGTGGTTCTTGACAGTGTTAAGAAAAACGGATGGAGCATCCTGAATGCAGACAACGAATATTCAATGAAAATTGTAAATGACCTGGACAGCCAGGTGGCTATTTTCAGTATGAATGAAAATAACCCTTACATCCAGAAGTTTGCAAAAGAAGGGAAGATTACCTGTGTATATGAGGAAGGTTTTGTAACAATTAAAAAAGGCGACTGGAAGATCAGAATCGGAAAAGCAAAGGATTTCCCGATTACGATGGAAGGGAAAGCCAAGTTTATGATAGAAAATGTACTGGCTGCAAGTTTATCATGTTATCTCTATGGCTTCGGGATTGAAGATATTTCAAATTCCCTGCGTACATTTATTCCAAGCGCACAGCTGACCCCGGGAAGACTGAATGTTTTTAAATTCAAGAATTTTAAAGTCCTGATTGATTTCGCCCATAACCCGTCAGGATACAAAGCCATTGAAGATTATCTTAAAAATGTTGAGTCCACCAAGAAAATAGGTATTATTTCCGGAGTTGGAGACCGTCGTGACGGTGATATCAAAGAATGCGGGAAAATTGCCGGGAGGATGTTTGACCATATCATCATCAGAAATGAGAAGCATCTTCGCGGAAGAACGGAAGATGAAATCAACGGACTGATTATTGAAGGGATGCAGTCTTCAGGAAGAAACGTCAGCTATGAAACTATTCCTAAAGAAATCGATGCCCTGAAGCATGCGATGGGAATGGCCGAAGAAGGGACTTTCATTACAGCCCTGAGCGATGTAATTTCCAATGCTATCGAACTGGTACAGGAATACCAGACGAAGGAATTGATGGAAGAAGATAAAGCTTAATTAGTAATAAATATAAGTTTTCGGGGCGGCTTCGTAGAAGCCGCCCCGAAATTTTAATCGTATAATTGCATCAAATAAATAAGAACTTCCGGAATTTTCGGAGGTTTTTATATTATATGTTTTCCCAGGTGGATTTTATCTTCTGCATTTTTATCAAATAAAAGTAAAGCGGAATTAATTCTAACCTGACCGTAAAATTGATATTGGGAACGGTAAATGGTATAATTACCATCATAATGACACAGATAGCAATACCGGCAATTGCATCAATAATTGCTGCTTTCGGTGCCCAAGGCTGTTCAAACCAAAGACCATAAGCTACAACTCCTTTATAAATTATTAAAAGAATAATGAAGAATCCGGCTAAAGTATATGGATGATTTGCTTCGATCCCATAAATCGACAGCGCTGTATTCGACAGAAATAATCCGCACATTACGATTGTGATTCCCACAAAACCACCGAGTAAAAATAACCATATGAAAATTTTTATCCATACAGGTAACAGATCTCTTCTTCTTACAAAATTACTTTTTACATCAAACTCCTCAAAAGTTGATCTTTCTTCCATGATATATTAGTTTAATAATTATTCTTCTCCAAAAAATGCATTGGAACTTCCGATCCAGATGGCATCTTTTTTATTGAAATCCACATTTACCATGTCGGCTTTCGTCATTCTCCCAAGATTTTGCAGCAAAATAGGCCGTTCGTCATTTTCCCGCCAAATATACAATAATCGGATCTCAGCTTTTGAAAATTCTCCGTTAATATCTTCAAAAATCGGTTCGTACGTTACTTTTCTCTGTAAAATATAATTTTTCTGATCCTCAATAGCCTCTGTAATTTCTTTGGTCGGATATAAATTGACGCCGCTTCCGGCAAATGAGAATAAAGGTTTCAGGACAAAATTTTCAAGGCTTTCACTGTCCGGAAATTCATGCAGGAAATAACTTTTCGGGACAAACTGATGTTTTAAAAACGGCAGTAAAAATTTAGAAATTTTAAAGAACCAGTTCGGATGTGTTATCCAGGTTACATCAACTTCTTCCCGGAAATCAAACTCGGTTTTAAGATCAGGTATCCGGTCTAATTCATCAAAAATTACGCGGTTATAGATCCTTTTGATTTCCGTTAATTGTCCGTCATTTTCGTAAAACAGTTTTTTGCCTTCTTTCTTTATCTTGGTTAGGCAGACGGTTTTTATTCCCAACAGTTTTTCAGTCAGGATAAAATCAATAACGGTTTTCTGCTTTTCAGGATAAATTTCTAAAACAATGACATGCTCAGGGTTTTCTTCTCCCACAATCAGTTCCTTGAGGTAGTCGCTGAACTGTTCGTGGGGCATTTTATTACGGATTTCCGATAGAAAAGGGTAGACGTCACAGAATGTATCTTCAAAGATTTCCTGAAAAGCATATAATGAAGGGAAGGCCTGCAGCTCAATTAACTGCGGCTCAATGTCTCCGTTTTCATTCTTGCAGATCCCGAAATCAATGGTGAAAAAATGAGGCTGATCCGTATCATTCGGCACCCGGCAGTTATCGGGAACCGCTTTCTGTAAAGTTTCTTTGGGTAAAGATTTGATCTGGTCAATAATACTGTTGCTGGCATCCAGTAACTTTGATTTAAATTCTCCGGTCAGGAACATCGGGCTTTCGGAAATTCTGAATGCCGGCTCCAGACCGCTTTTCTGCTTCAGGATTGCTTTTACCTGATCATATTTTACCTGAGAAAATTCTTCATTGAACTGCTTTCTGTATTTCGGGATCATAGTTTTCTTTGTGATTTAATTTTAAAGTGCCTCTAAACCATGGCTTCAGACTGTTTCATGATATTTTCCTTGGCAAACTGTAAAAATCCCGGAATGATCTGTGCCTGGGTTAATAGGATTTTATCAGGATCATCGATCCGGTCAATGGTTTCAAGGTATTTTTCCATACCGAAGCTGTCGATCATCGCCTGCTTGTTTTTTTCATCTTTCAGGTTTTCGATCATGCCCGCAGGATTGGCTTCGGGGTGAAACTGGGTGCCGAAAATCTCTTCTGAAAAACGGATGGCCATTACCGCTCTTTCAAGATTAATATGCGGACGGAATTTTTCAATGCCGACAATTTTCATTCCGAGTTCTTCAAGACGCGCAAAATCAGGTTTAATAAACTGGTAGGCTCTTGAATCTACGGCATAAAAAGGTTCCGGAAGATTTTGAAATAAAAATTCCTGTTCGCCGTCTTCCGTTTTATGAATCGGCATTACTCCGAATGAATACGACTTTCTTTTGCAGATGTTCCCCAGTTTCCAGTGGATGCTGGCTACCTGAAAAGAGTGGCAGATCAGAAAGAGATATTTTTTGGAGGTATGAGAGGTATTGTGCTCAAAAATCTGATCCAGAAAATCTGAAAATTTCTCCTCCCATTCCAGGCCTTCCTTATGAGGATCGCCCGGGCCTCCTGAAGATACGAATATATCAAAATCATGAATATCAGGGATCTCATTTTTAAAGCGGACATCAAATGTATCGATTGTTACATTTTCACTGCAGCTTTCCTTAAATGCTTCCGAAATCTCTGTTATATTTTTAAAGCCCTGATTGACACGGTTGTTGTTCATATCCAGCAAAGCCATTCGAATATCCTTCATATCAAACTTTATATTTTTACAAAGTTAATCAAAATGTTACCATGCATTTTCATTATGTGTTATGCCGTACTCTGTTTCTGAGATCATATAATCCACGACCTTCGTCAGTTCTCCTGTTTCTTTTAAAACCCGCAGCTGACGGTCTGCACCGGTGCCGTGTTCCAGGATTTTCCATGCATATTCCACTTCTTCCCTGCATCCCAGGTCATCGACTACATCATCGATAAACTCAAGCAATTCTTTTAACAGATCCGGATAAGGAACAGATTCTTCTTTACCAAAATCAATAAGATGGGCTTCAATTCCGCTTTTGGAGGCCCTCCATTTATTTTCATTCAGCAACAGCCTGCGGTAGCTCCTGAAGCTTAAATTCTGTTGGTGAAGCTTGTAGATCTTAGCCACCAGGCTCTGCATAATGGCAGCCATACAGACGGTTTCATCAATCCTCAGCGGCATATCACAGATTCTGAACTCAATGGTAGGATAGAACGGGTGAACCCTTAAATCCCACCAGATTTTCTTGGCATTGTCAATGGTTCCGGTTTTTACCAGAAGATCCACATAACTGTCAAATTCAGCCAGAGAGTTAAAAAAGCTAGGAATCCCCGTTCTCGGAAACTTTACAAAAATTTCCTGCCGGTAGGATTTAAAGCCTGTATTTCTTCCGATCCAGAAAGGGGAATTTGTGGATAATGCATACACATGGGGAAGAAAATAACGCATGACATTCTGAATTCTTACCCCTTCTTCACGGTTCGGGATCCCGATATGCACGTGAAGCCCGAAAATAAGATTTCCGCGCGCCACGTCGCCCATGTCGTCTACAATTTTGTTGTAGCGTTCACCATTGGTAATTGTATTATGCTCCCAGTTTGAAAAAGGATGCGTCCCGCCGCCGGAAACCCGGAGGCCCTGTTCGTGGGCCGTCCTGATCAGGTGTCTTCTCAGATTGGTCAGTTCCGCCTTGGCTTCCTGGATATTCTGGCAGATGCCCGTTTCCATTTCAATCATGGATTCATGCATCTCATGTTTCAGGTTTTCACTTAAAACGGCTTTTCCGCCTTCAATGATTTTCGAAACATGAGACACCAGATCCCTGCTTTCAACATCAATAATTTGATATTCTTCTTCGATTCCGATCGTAAACTGATGCATGGTTTGTGCTTTTATTGTATGTTCTTATTGTACAGAATCCTTCACAAAAGTTCCCCATGAAATATTCGGTTTTCCGGGAACATATTCTTTCGCTTTTTCAACAGCCAGTTTTGCAGCATGTTCTACAATCCACGCGAAATTCTCTTCTCCTACAGCATTTCTGTCTGCATCCGGAGCCGGGTTACAGAAATCGATGGCATACGGGATTCCGTCTTTTACCGCAAATTCAACGGTATTGAAGTCGTATCCAAGCGCTTCATTCATTTTAATGGTATAATCATGAATGGTCTTCAACAGCTTTTCCCGTTTTTTACCTTTCGTTTTATGCGTGGTTTCGTATCGTAAATGAGGCTCATTTCTCGGTTCGTAAGGCATGATGTGGACATACTTTTTACCTAAACAGTACACCCGGTAATAATCTTCAAAAATGATTTCTTCCTGCACCATCATAACCAGCTGCTCCGTTTCACCTAATTTATTCCATAAGTCTTCCGGGCTTTCCACACGGTAGACATTTCTCCAGCCGCCGCCGTCATGGGGCTTCATATAAGCCGGGAACCCAACGTAATTGAAAATATAGTCCCAATCGTGAGGGAATTTCAGGTTTCTGAAAGAGGTTTCCGAAGTATTGGTCGGTCTTTCATGTGAAGGCAGCAATACCGTTTTCGGAAGCGGGATTCCGAGTTTGGACATTAAAGCATTGTTAAAAAATTTTTCATCTGCACTCCACCAGAACGGGTTGTTGATGACATATGTTCCGTTCAATGCTGCATTTTTAAGATAGGCCCTGTAAAAAGGGACATCCTGGGAAATCCTGTCGATAATGACTGCATAACCGTAATCTACTCCCTGTTCCAGTTTATCAATAGTTACCGGTTCGGCAATGATCTCTCCGCCGCCCAGTTCATTTACTTTATCGATAAAAGCCCAGGGAAATGTATCTTCCATACCGAATAGAATTCCAACCTTTTTTGCCATAACTGAATGTTTTTTAATATTTTATGTTTGATTATAATTTTGTTTATGAAAAGAATGTTCCAATGAAAGTGGGAAAAACCATACGCCACAATGGCCAGTCGTGGTTAATCCATTTTCTTTCGTCATACCAGAAATCAATTCCTTTTGCCCTTAAGATTTCTGCCATTTCAATATTCTTATCTTTACAGATATCCTGATCCGAGGTGCTTAACACAATATGCATATGCCTGTATTTCCAGGCTTCATCATTTTTTACAAATTCTTTCGGGCAGTTGAAGTAAACCAGGTCATCAGAATACCCGTCCATGAAATTCCGAATGCTGAAGGCTCCGGAAAGACAGAATAAATGCGAAACAACATCCGGAAACCTGAAGGCAAAATTGGCGGCATGATATCCTCCGAAACTGGCACCTGCCACGGCTACACGGTGTGTCTGGTGAAGCTTCTGGATATAAGGTACAAATTCCTTAATAAGAAACTGCACATATTTTTCATAATTCCTGATTCTCTGTTGCGGAGAAATACTTTCGTCGTAAAAACTCCGGCTGTCAATGGTCTGGATGTTATAAAGCTTTACCTTTCCCTGTTCTATAAACCAGTTGATGCTTCCGTTTAAATGGAAATCATGGTTCTGTGTATATTGTCCCTGAGAAGTGGGGAACATAATGACCGGATGGCCGTAATGTCCCGTAACCTCAACTTTAAGGCTGATTCCTAAAATATTTGAATAATAATCCGTATGTTCTATCTGCGGCATTTTTTTTTAATTTTGAATGATACTTTTGAAATTATATAAACGTAACGAATTTAATTCCTTGACAATCCATTTATGAAGGATAATCTGACTGGCTTTAATTTTGAAAAAAATTCCTCAGATAACTAAATGCTGTCAAATCAATAATTTCTTTAATATGAATGTCTCTGTTCATTGAAGCTATGAACTGGGTTTGCTTTTCGGAGGAAGGATGCTGAGCATTTCCGCATGGATCTTTTCCGCAGCTTTATCCAGGCGCTCCTGAATGATCTGGGCGCTTTTTGACTTGTAGACGATTCCTGCGTGATGTTCAATCGGTAGGAATTTTATGGCCTCTTTACATTCAAACTGGTGATAGTCTGCATCTTTATCTTTAATTAAAGCGATGATCAGTCCTGAATAATAGGCTGTGGCTTTTGGGATTTTGTATTTTTTACCCCATAACAAAGCATCTTCTATTTTTGCCCATTCTCTCCAGATATTAATGTTGCTTGAAGCCTCCACCAGATCAGGGATATGCGCACCTCCGACTCTTGAAGACGTCTCAAGGAAGTAATAGGTGCCATCTTCTTTACTGCGGATAAACTCTGTATGTGTGGCACCGTTCATCAGTCCGAAACTGGAAAGTACTTTGGCATTTGCTTCTTTAAGCGCTTTATATTCTGCGGATGCTTTCCCCAGAGTTTTTGTCCTGAATACCCCGCCATCATGGGAAACTTCCATTGGCGGTGCGAGATATTTTGAAGCCGATGTAAAAACAATTTCTTTATTAAAAGTAAGGCTGTCTACATGGTAAACATCACCGGGCTTAAAGCTTTCCAGCAAAAATAAATGCCTTTCTTCTCCCAGATAGTTAAGGGAATCCCAAAGGTCTTCTTTGGAGTTGAGTTTTTTTATTCCTGAAGCAGATGCTTCCGAGCGTGGTTTCAGGACCCATGGAGCAGGGACTGTCTCTGCGAAGGCATTTACCTCGTCATTATTGAAAACTGCCGTGAACTCAGGAACATTAATTCCCGAATCCTTTGCTTTCTGCCTCATGGCCAGTTTATCCCTGAAATAGCGGTGTGTGGTCTGTCCCATCCCGGGGATCCGGAAAGTTTCCCTGATCAGGGCTGCTTTTTCTACATCGTAATCATCAAGTGCAATTACCGCATCTACTTTTCTGGTCTGCATCAGGTGGGAAAAACCCTGCACAAGATGATCCAGGTTCCAGACGGACGGTTTTATTTCGGGCATGTAGAAGACTTCATCAATAGCATGCCATGGCCAGTTTTTATCTTTAAGATTTTCTGACGTTATTAAGATGACTGTATTACCGAGTTCCTTCATTTCATCCATGAAGTCATAACCCTTGTAATAGCACGAAATACATACTATCGTTTTTTTCTCCATATAATGTTTATTAGCTTTTGGTGAATTTTCAAAAATAAAAGTGTTTTCTGGTTAAACACCTGCTATTGAAATGCAAAATACAATAGGTATTTGAAAATTGCTCTATCAAGTATACAGAGATTTTTTTTAATAAACTAATTTTTAGTGATAATTTTCGATTAAATCTGCCAGTAACTGCACCCCGAATCCGGTTGCTGCTTTATCTTTTGCATATCCTACATTCCCGAATGCAACACCTGCAATATCAAGATGTGCCCATTTCGGATGGCCTTCTGTAAACTGCTCAAGGAATTTTGCCGCTACAATGCAGTCCCCGATGGGCTTCATGGAAATATTTTTAAGATCGGCCACATCAGACTGGATATCGTCTTTCCAGATATCCCAGAGCGGCAGGTTCCACAGCCTCTGGTTGGTTTTGTCGCCGGTTTTAATCAGGAGGTCTTTCAGCTCGTCACTGTTGGAAAACAATGCTCCGCAGGTGTCTCCGAACATCCTTACTGAACTTCCGGTCAGCGTGGCAAGATCAATCAGGAAATCTGTCTTATAATTTTTAACCAGATAGGAGAGTGCGTCTGCTAAAACCATCCTGCCTTCGGCATCGGTATTTAAAACCTCAATCGTTTTACCGTTATAGGCCGTAATGACGTCACTCGGAAGGAAGGCTTTTTCAGAAACAGCATTATCTGTTATCGGAAGAACAGCAATGATATTTACCGGGAGCTGCATTTCTGCGGCATAAATCAGTGTTCCCAAAACGGCTGTTGCCCCGCCCATATCTGATTTCATGTAATGCATGTTATCCGGGTTTTTCAAAGAAACTCCGCCCGTATCAAACAGGACACATTTCCCGACAAGGCCGAAAGTTGTGGCATTTTTAACTGTTGTCCTGTATTCCAGAATGGTGAAAGCAGCATCATAGGCACTGCCCTGGTTAACGGCAAGATAAGCACCCAGGCCAAGTTCCTCACATTTTTTCCTGTTAAATACCGTATATTTCAGGTCATGCTTTTTTGCGAAATTTTTAAGATATGCACTCAGGATATCCGGTTTCTTGAAATTGGCAGGTTTGTTTAACCATTCCTGACAGGCCGTCTGCCCATTGCTTAAAGCTTCAGTTTTCCGGCTGATATGGTCTAATTTTTTCTGGCTTAAATTTTCAAAATGAAGCTCAAATTTTGCATTCCAGAAGACATGGTCTTTTTCAAACGGATAATGGTAGGTTCCGTTCAGTACGCCTTTTACGAGTTCTTCAAACTGTCTTTCGTTCATGAAATCTGCCACCACAAGGGTAGGGACCGCCTGCAGGTTTTTTTTATAGGCCTGCGAAAACTTAACGGCCACCTGCTGGATCTCGAAATTCTGCAGCGTGGATTTCCCAAGACCGATGAAATAGGCAATTCCTTCTTCATGGGTATGGATGAAAACTTCATTTTTTTTCCCGGTGAAGAATGTGGAAATATTTTTATTGAAATTTTTACCTGTCTTTATCCATTCCTCTTCAGTAAATACATGGAAGATCTGGGTGTATGATTTATTTTTTTTATTGATGAGTCTCATGCCTGTTAATTTTTAATGCTTTGCTGATGGGGCTTTACTTCCACCGGATTTTCTGTATTGTTGTAAAAAAGCCATTCGATGGCCCTTGGGAATTCCTGCGACCAGTAAAATTCACTGTGGGTACCTTCAGGATTGATGCTCGTCCTGAATTCAAAATCAAAAAGGTTTTTCTTTTCCCACCGCTTGAGATACTGCTCAAAAACCTGGATCCTTTTTACCATTTTGGAGCCTTCCTGTTCGCCGCCGTACAGGTAAATTTTAGTGCTGAAAGGAGTCCTGAAATTCATCATCGGGAAGTTATTGTTCGGTTCAACCCAGAGAGAAGGTGAAAAAATCAATAATTTGGAATACACTTCAGGATACAGGAAACCGCTGTAGATACTGATCAGGGCGCCCAGGGAGCTTCCCCCGATTCCCGTATTTTCACGGTCTCTTTTGGTGCGGTAATTCTGGTCTACAAAAGGTTTTAAGGTATCGGTAATAAAACGGATGTATTTTTTTCCTTCCGAACCGTTGGCCACATGGTCATTATCGAAGATGTACTCTTTAACCCTTTCTTCGCTTCCGTGTTCTATGGCTATAATGATAATATCCCCGCGGCCGTATTCTGCCAGAATGGAAAGCTTTTTATCAATTTCCCAGTTGCCGTAGCCGCTGCCCTCATTAAAGAGATTCTGGGCATCCTGAAGATACAGCACAGGATAGCTTCTGTCTGAAATGTAATAGTCATAGGGTAGGAGTGCCCATACTTTCCGTGAACGCTCCAGCTGCGGAATATAAAATTCTTCCGAGATAATTTCTGCAATCGGGAAAAATTCTTTCTTGAAGGGTCCCCAGTTAAATCTCCAGTTTTCTACCTTATCAGCCGTTTTCCCTGTATATTTTGATGCTTTTCTGTTGGGGGTGATATTCCCGTGCGAATCCAGTTCTACACTTTCCCAGCCGCCTTTTGCAAATTTGTATTCGATATGATCGGGTAGAACCTGCGGGTCAATTTCAATATAATAATTCCGGGCGCCCGACTGTTTAAGCTGAAAGCGGTAATCTTTAGGGTTCCAGTTGTTGAAATTTCCTGTAATAAAGATCGCTCTCTCATCATTCGCTTCCGTATAAAGTTCAAACCTCATCATGCGTGTTTAAAATTCTGAGTGCTAAATTTATAAAAAAATCTTTTAAATCTCATCACCATTAAAGCCTTAAAAGGTGATTAAAAATTAATATATTTGATAGATACAAATCATGGTATGTGATTAATATAATAATAACTTGATTAATAATTAACACGTACTGCTGTTTGTTTTAGTACTTTCAGAAAATATAAAAATTAAATCAAGCCGTAATGAATTCGGTTAAAACATATACACTTTTTACGGATCATGATATTTACCTTTTTAAAAAAGGGAGTCATTATAAGCTCTACGAAAAATTCGGTGCCCATTCCGTTGAGAAAGACGGGGTAAAAGGCGTTTATTTTTCCGTCTGGGCTCCCAATGCGAAGAAAGTTTCGGTAATTGGTAATTTTAACCGCTGGGACCATCAGGAGCATATTCTGTTTCCGAGATGGGATAAATCAGGCATCTGGGAAGGGTTTATTGCAGGTTTAACCTGGGGAACGCTGTACAAATATGCTGTTGAAACAGCCTTGGGGGAAGTTCTGGAGAAAAGCGACCCTTATGCATTAAGCTGGGAGCAGAACCTCCAGGCCGCCTCACTGGTCTCTACTACCTGGTATGAATGGGATGATAAGGAATGGATGGAGAACCGCTGGAAGAACAACAGCCTGAAAGCTCCTGTTTCGGTTTATGAAATCCACCTCGGCTCATGGATGAGAAATCAGGACAATCCTGAACGTTTCCTGAACTACCGTCAGATAGCAGAAGAATTAGTTCCGTATGTGAAAGAAATGGGGTTTTCCCATGTAGAATTTATGCCGGTCATGGAATATCCGTATGACCCGAGCTGGGGCTACCAGATCACCGGCTTTTTTGCGGCTACGTCGCGCTTCGGGTCCCCGCAGGACCTGATGTTTTTAATTAACGAGCTCCACCGGAATGAAATCGGGGTCATTTTGGACTGGGTGCCGTCCCATTTTCCGGGTGATGCCAATGGGCTGCACCGTTTTGACGGTTCTTACCTGTACGAGCATGAAGATCCCAGAAAAGGCTTCCATCCCGACTGGAAATCCTATATTTTCAACTACGGAAGAAATGAAGTGAAATCTTTTCTTATTTCCAATGCGATGTTCTGGCTTGAAAGATACCATGCAGACGGCTTGCGGGTAGATGCGGTAACTTCAATGCTTCACCTTGATTATTCCAGAAACGAAGGCGAATGGGAACCTAACATACACGGCAATAATGTAAACCTTGAAGCCAAAGCTTTTTTACAGGATTTCAATACAGCCGTTTATAAAGAGTTCGGAGACCACATCATCACCATTGCAGAAGAAAGTTCAGATTTCCCGATGCTGACAAAACCTGTTCATGACGGGGGCGTAGGTTTCGGGATGAAATGGATGATGGGCTGGATGCATGACACCTTGGATTATTTTAAAAAAGATCCGATAGAAAGGAAGTTTTATCATCATAAGCTCACCTTCGCCTCGATGTACATGTATAATGAAAATTATATGATGCCGCTGTCGCACGATGAAGTGGTGCACGGAAAAGCAAGCCTGATCTATAAAATGCCTGGCGATGAATGGCAGAAATTTGCCAACCTCCGGGCCCTGTATGTTTACATGTTTACGCATCCCGGTGCCAAGCTTTTATTTATGGGGGACGAATTCGGGCAGACCGGTGAATGGAATTTTACCCGCAGTCTGGACTGGAATCTGCTCCAATATCCTGTTCATAAGGGTTTGCAGGCCTTGGTTAAAGACCTGAATCACCTCTACAGAAGTGAAACTGCTTTTTATGAAACTCAGTTTGACAGCAGCGGTTTTGAATGGGTGGAAGCTGATGATCAGGAAAATTCAGTGTATATCTATTTAAGAAAAGGGAAAAAGAAAGATGACGTTTTTATGGTTATTCTTAATTTAACACCCAGGGTTTTAGATTATAAAACAGGAGTACAGGCCGGAAGCCGTTGGGAAGTGGTCTTTAATTCCGATGACGAAAAGTACGCGGGAAGTGGTGTAAAACCGGATATTTTTGATGAGCAGGAGGAAGTATATAAAGGGCATCCGAAGTCAATCAGCATCAAGCTGTCTCCGCTTTCAGGAGTGATTTTAAAGAAAAAAGACAAAAAATACAGACAGAGCAGAATTAATCAACGCAAAAGATAAAGCAGAACAATGATCATATATCATCTAAGCACGGAATGTTATCCGGTTGCAAAAGTGGGGGGACTGGCCGATGTAGTAGGGGCTTTGCCTAAATATCAGAATAAAATTAACGGGATTGATGCCAAGGTGGTGATGCCGTGGTACAACAAGCCTTTTGTCGCAGAACATGAATTTGACATCGTTTTTGACGGGTTTATCCATCAGGGATCCAATATGCTTCAGGTTCAGGTATTGAAAGAAAAATCCGATACCCTGGGATTTGAGCTGTATCTGGTAAGGATTCCGGGATTGCTGGACAGGGATAATCCGTACGGATACCAGGATGAAAATTTCCAGTTTATAGCTTTTCAGCATGGTGTACTGCACTGGCTGAGTGCGATGCAGATCAGCCCCGATGTCTTGCATTGCCATGATTACCATACCGGGTTGGTGCCCTTTATGGTGGAACACTGCCCTGAATTTTCTTTTCTGAAAGGCGTTAAAACCATCGGAACCATTCACAATGGCGAATATCAGGGAATGATGAGCTGGGAAATGGCGAATTACATGCCGGGATTCGACCGCTACCGGTGGGGATTGCTGGACTGGAACGGGCTGATTAACCCTCTGGCAAGCATGATCAAATGTGCCCACAGTTTTACAACGGTTTCCCAGGGATATCTTGAGGAACTTTTTGTAAGCTTCAGAGGACTGGAAAGCCTAGTGCGTTACGAATCAGGAAAAGCATATGGAATCATCAACGGGATTGATGCCGAGGTATGGAACCCTGAAACCGATCCGATGCTGGATTTCAATTTTAGTACTGAAAATGCAGTGGTACAGAAAAAGAAAAACAAGAACAGTCTCTGTAAAGCATACGGCTTAAGGCCTGAACTTCCCTTATTTGCTTTTATCGGCAGGTTTGCTACGGAAAAAGGAGCCGATTTACTGCCTGACATTGTTTCAAGAAGCATCAAACAAAGTTTCGGGGGACTGAATATCATGATCCTGGGTTCCGGAAATTCCTATATTGAAAATAAGCTGAAAGAATACGACTATACTTATACCAATTTTGCTTTGGATTTAGGCTATAAAGAGCACCTTTCCCATCAGATCTATGCTTCGGCAGATTTCCTGCTTATGCCGTCACGGGTTGAGCCGTGCGGACTGAACCAGATGTATTCCATGAAATACGGAACTGTCCCGATTGTTTCCTATACAGGAGGCCTGAGAGATACGGTAAAAGACATCTCAACAGGTGGCGCAGGCATCAACTTTACATATCCCGGAGTAGATGATATTGTCCATGCAATGAGCAGGGCATTAATGCTATACAACCAGAAAGGGATGATGGAAAATCTTATTCAGGCCAATATGAGTTTTGATTTTGCCTGGGAAAAGTCGGCAGAGAAATATATGGCTTTATACAACAGTTAAATAAAATAATGAAAAATATATCCTGTATATGGGTGTTTGGTTTAATGTTTGCCGTTCCCATTGTGATCAGTGCCCAAAACAACATGCCGATGACTGCATTTCATAACCGGCAGGCAACAATGAACGAACAGCAGAGGCTTAACCGCTTTATTGAATTAAGTTACAGGAATTATCCACCTAATTCTGAAACGCGGTTAAAGATGAGTTACAATCAATTGTCGAGGATCGAAGGACGGATAAAGAAGATAGAGACAGAAATTGCAGCAGATGGGGCAGAGACCGATCAAAATGAAGATCATTCAAAGAAGATGAACAGCCCGAAAGCCAGGTTAGATAATCTGTACAATGAAAAGCAGAAAACGCAGGAAATAATAGACAGGCTGGAGTCTTCCGGTAAAGAGACGGAAAAAATAAAAACTGATACATTAAAATAAATTAATATTAACTCCAAGATAAAAACGCAACATAATTTATGAACCGCAATGTTATATCCATTGTTTTAGGGGGTGGCAGAGGAACAAGGCTTTTTCCTTTAACGTATACGAGATCAAAACCGGCTGTGCCTATTGCAGGTAAATACCGTTTAGTAGATATTCCTATTTCCAACTGCCTGAATTCGGGGATGAATAAAATCCTTGTTCTGACGCAGTTTAATTCAGCTTCATTAAATTCACACATCAAGAACTCCTATCATTTTGATATTTTCAGCAAAGGGTTTGTGGATATTCTGGCAGCAGAGCAGAACGTTGAAAATGAAAGCTGGTACCAGGGAACAGCCGATGCCGTAAGACAATCGATGAAACATCTGGAAAAATATGATTATGAGTATATCTTAATTCTTTCCGGTGACCAGCTCTATCAGATGGATTTCAAAGAAATGCTGGATTTCCATATTGAAAAAGGCGGTGATGTAACCATTGCTACCATTCCGGTAAATGCCAAAGATGCGACAGGTTTCGGAATCTTAAGTTCCGATGATGAAGGGAACATTACCTCTTTTGTTGAAAAACCGGGTTATGATATGCTGGATGGCCTGCAATCTGAAGTATCTGAGGAAAATAAACACGCGGGAAAAGAATATCTTGCTTCGATGGGGATTTATATCTTCACAAAAACGATTCTTAAAAAAATGTTTGAGGACGGAGCGGGAGACGATTTCGGAAAAGATATTATTCCCAATTCAATCGGGAAATATACAACGCTGAGTTACCAGTACGAAGGCTATTGGACAGATATCGGAACTATTGAATCTTTTTACGAGGCCAATCTGGACCTGTGTCAGGATTTTCCGCAGTTTAACTTATTTTCGTCTTCTCCGATTTATACAAGAGCCAGAATGCTTCCTCCTTCCAAAATAAACGGATCTTATGTGAGCAAAGCGGTTTTCGGAGACGGATGTATCATCATGGCCGATAAAATTGAAAATTCAGTAATCGGGAACAGGACCAGGGTAGACAAAGGAAGTACTATTGTTAATTCTTATGTGATGGGTGCGGATTTCTATCAGGATACCATGGAAATCATAAACAATGACAGGGAAGGCCGTCCCAACATGGGAATCGGGAAATACTGTTATATCGAAAAAGCGATTTTAGATAAAAACTGCTATATCGGCGACAATGTAAGAATCATCGGCGGTAAACACCTTAAAGATGGAGACTACGGAACCCATTCTGTACAGGACGGTATTATCGTAGTGAAAAAAGGGGCAATTCTTACCCACGGCACCCATATCGGATAATTTAAACAAACATACAGCAGAAGTGATCAATATATTGGTCACTTTTGTTATTTATGCTACATTTGTACGATGCGTTTTTTTAAGATCATAGCGGTACTGATAGTGTTGATGATCGGGGCTTATGCGGCTTCGATGTATTATTTTGTGGATGAAAGCAAAGATTTCAGGATAGAGAAGGAAATTGATTACCCCGTTGAAAAGGTTTTCAGCCAGTTCAATAACCTGCAGCACTTTACCCGCTGGAATAATTTCTTTACCGGTTCCCCGACTATTGATATTGATTACTATACGCCTTATGAGGGACAGGGGAGTTCCATCAGCTATACAGATCCTAAAAATGAAACCAACGGAGAAATGTTTATCCGTTACGAAAATCCGAATAAAACGCTGAGATATCAGCTTTTCGAAAACCGCAACGAAAGCCCTACTCTGGTGGATGTGAAATTTAAAGCACTTTCAGCACAGAAAACCAAAATCACTTGGATTGTCCATACACCCAAATTATCAGTGTTAAAACGGGTCGGGAACTTCTGGACGGAAGACCGGTTTGCCGAAAACATTGATAAAAGCATGGTCAACCTTAAAAATTCCTTAGGTAATAAAGTGGAGAAAGACAACCAGATGGCCGCGATAAAATACGACAGCATTATGGTTGAAAATGAAGAGGAAAAACTGCTCCTTGGGATCAATGTCAGCACCTCCAATAAAAAAGACGCGCTGTACAGGAATATCGTAATGAATTATAATAAAATTTATACGTATACCACGATGGATCTGGGTAAAAAAGACGATGAATTCGGTTTTCCCGTTCTGATTACGGATGCGGATAATTACAAAGACAAGGAAGTATCCTATTTCCTCGGGATCCCGTTATCCAAAAAGTTTGGGATCACAGACAATAACTTCAGTTTCAGGACGCAGAATCCCACTCAGAATTATGTCATGTATTACAAAGGCAATTATGAGGCAAGGGTAAAAGCCCTGCAGCAGTTGATCCAGAAAGCCAAAAAGGACGAAATGCGGTTTAATGACATCCGTCAGACTTTCCTTGAACGCCCGACAGAAGATCAGGAGGTCAATATGAAACTCTCATTATCAGTATTTAAGTAGATCCCCCGGAAATCCCCCGAAATATATTTTTTTATGGTTTTTTTAATAGTTTAAAGACTGTTATACCTCGGTTTTTTTTATTAAATTTGAAGATTAATTCTACTAACAAATTTTAATAACAGATAAACTGTAATAATGGACAGATTTTCATTCCTAAACGCAGCTCATTCTCAGTTAATTGAGGATTTATACCAACAGTATTTAAAGTTCCCGGACTCTTTAGAACCATCATGGAAGGCCTTTTTTCAAGGCTTTGATTTTGCGTTGGAGAACTACGGGGATGATGATAATATCCAGTATATTCAGACTTCTGCAGCTCCTGCACCTGCAGTACAGCAAATTTCCCAGGCCGCTGCCAACGGCGAAGTTCCGGAGCATATCAAAAAAGAATTTAAGGTGGTAAACCTTATTGAAGCTTACAGAAGCAGAGGCCATCTGTTCACACAAACCAATCCTGTTAGAGAAAGAAGACATTATACTCCTACACTGGACATCGAAAATTTCGGGTTAAGCAGCGCGGATCTTCAGACTAAATTCAACTGTGCGCTTGAAACAGGGATGAAAGAACCTGCGACACTGCAGGAACTCATCAAGCACCTGGAGAACATTTATTGTGATTCTATCGGTGTGGAGTACATGCACATCAATAATGTTGAGGAGAAAGATTTTATTAAAAAATGGCTTCAGGTTAATGAAAACCATCCCAATCTTTCGGCCAACGAAAAAACAGAAATTCTATTAAAATTAAACCAGGCGGTAGCATTTGAAAATTACCTTCATACCAAATTCGTAGGACAGAAAAGATTCTCTCTGGAAGGAGGCGAAACGTTGATTCCTGCACTGGATCAGCTGATCTCAAAATCTTCACAGCTTGGCGTTGATGAAGTAGTACTGGGGATGGCTCACAGAGGAAGGCTTAATGTTTTATCCAATATTTTCGGTAAATCATATAAGCAGATTTTCTCTGAATTTGAAGGAAAGGAATTTGAAGAAGATGTTTTTTCCGGTGACGTAAAATACCATTTAGGTTCATCTAAAACCGTTAAAACCGCTTCCGGAGAACAGGTTTCAATCAATTTGACACCGAACCCGTCTCACCTTGAAACAGTGGCTGCCCTTGTAGAAGGGATCTGCCGTGCGAAGGTAGATGATAAATACAAAGGGGATTATTCTAAAATATTACCGATTGTCATCCACGGTGACGGCGCTATTGCCGGACAGGGTATTGCTTACGAAGTTGCCCAGATGATGACGCTGGAAGGATACAAAACCGGAGGTACGGTTCATATTGTAGTCAACAACCAGGTTTCCTTTACCACCAATTACGTTGATGCAAGATCTTCGACATACTGTACAGATATCGCCAAAGTAACGGAATCTCCTGTAATGCACGTTAATGCAGATGATGCGGAAGCTGTGGTTCACGCCATTCATTTTGCTGCAGATTTCAGAGCGAAATTTGGTAAAGATGTGTATATTGATTTGTTGGGATACAGAAAATATGGTCACAACGAAGGGGATGAGCCAAGGTTCACCCAGCCTAATTTATACAAATTGATTTCAAAACACCCGAACCCGAGAGAAATTTATAAAGACCAGCTTCTTAAAGACAGCATAACTTCAAATGACGTTATCGCTAAAATGGAAGCCGATTTCAAAGGACTTCTGGATAAAGATTTTGACGCATCCAAAGAAATCGAGAAAAATGTAATGGACGTTTTCATGTCAGAAGACTGGACGAATTACCCTATTGCAAAAAGAGGGGCCGTTCAGGAATCTGTTGATACGAAATACGACCTGGAAAAACTGAAGGAACTGGCAATTAAAATGTCTACGCTTCCTTCCGATAAAAAATTCATCAATAAAATTACCAGGCTTTTTGAAAACAGGATCAAAGCCATTGAAGGAAACTCTTTAGACTGGGCTTTGGGAGAATGGCTGGCGTATGCTACCTTGCTTACCGAAGGACACAACATAAGAATCTCCGGTGAAGATGTGGAAAGAGGAACATTCTCTCACAGGCATGCTGTAATAAAAACAGAAGATACCGAAGAAGAATACATCCCGTTAAGACAGGTTTCTGAAAGCAGGTTTGATATTTACAATTCCCATCTTTCCGAATACGGCGTTTTAGGTTTTGATTACGGTTATGCAATGGCTTCTCCTAACACGCTTACCATTTGGGAAGCACAGTTCGGGGATTTCGTTAACGGTGCCCAGATTATTGTTGACCAGTATCTGGCGGCCGCAGAAGAGAAATGGAAAATTCAGGACGGACTGGTTATGTTACTGCCTCACGGTTCGGAAGGGCAGGGTGCAGAACACTCTTCAGCAAGACTGGAAAGATTCCTTACCCTTTGTGCCAATGAAAACATGGTGGTGGCAAATATTACATCGCCTGCCAACTATTTCCACCTGTTGAGAAGACAGCTGAAATGGCCGTTCAGAAAGCCGTTGATCGTCATGAGTCCGAAATCACTGTTAAGACATCCGAAAGTGGTTTCTCCGCTTGAAGATTTCGCAAACAAAGGATTCCAGCCGATTTTAGATGATCCTGCTGCTGATCCTAAGAAAGTTGAGAAACTGGTGCTGTGTTCAGGTAAGCTGTACTTTGAGCTGCTTGCTAAAAAAGAAGAATTGAATGCTGAGAATGTTGCGTTGGTAAGATTCGAGCAGTTATATCCGCTTCAGGCAGATGCCATTGAAGCCGTATTCAGCAAATACGAAAACAAAACATCCATCGTCTGGGCTCAGGAAGAACCGGAAAACATGGGTGCATGGTCTTATATTTTAAGGAACTTCAGAGATACAGGAATTCAGGTGGTAGCACCGGTTCCAAGCGGTGCCCCGGCTCCGGGAAGCCATAAAATGTTCGAAAAGAACCAGAATTTGGTCATCAACAGGGTATTTGACAGAGATGACACTCCGGCAAAAAGACCTGTTACCGCTTAATTTTAAATAATAATCAATCAATAAAAAATAAAAAATACGATATGTCAGTTTTAGAAATGAAAGTTCCTTCACCGGGCGAATCAATTACAGAAGTTGAAATTGCAACCTGGCTTGTGAAAGATGGTGATTACGTAGAAAAAGATCAGCCCATCGCTGAAGTGGATTCAGATAAAGCGACACTTGAACTGCCTGCTGAAGAAAGTGGTATCATCACTTTGAAAGCTGAAGAAGGAGATGTGGTACAGGTAGGACAAGTGGTGTGTTTAATTGATAGGGATGCTGCAAAACCTTCAGGTGATGCTGGCGCTGCTCCGGCTGCTGAAGCTCCTAAACAGGAAGAGGCCCCGAAAGCGGCTGAACCGGCTAAACAACAGGAAGCTCCGAAACCTGCTGCACAACCTGTAGCGGCTGCAACCCAAACCTATGCAACCGGTGCTCCGTCTCCGGCAGCTAAAAAAATTCTTGATGAAAAAGGAATTGATGCCTCACAGGTTTCAGGTTCCGGAAGAGACGGAAGAATTTCTAAATCTGATGCTGAACTGGCAGCGGTTCCTGCATTGGGAGGAAACCCGGTAAGTGCTACAGGATCCAGGTCTACAACCACCACCAAACTTTCAGTTCTCAGAAGAAAAATTGCTCAGCGATTGGTTTCTGTGAAGAATGAAACGGCGATGCTGACTACTTTCAATGAAGTTGACATGTCTGAAATCTTCAGATTAAGAAAACAGTATAAAGAAGAATTTGCCCAAAAGTACGGGGTAGGGCTTGGCTTCATGTCTTTCTTCACGAAAGCGGTAACCAGAGCTTTACAGCTGTACCAAGATGTAAATGCATCAATTGACGGTGATTTCAAAGTAAACTACGATTTCTGTGATATTTCAATTGCCGTTTCCGGTCCTAAAGGATTGATGGTTCCGGTATTGAGAAACGCTGAAAACATGTCTTTCCAGAGTGTTGAAGCCAACATTAAAGATTTGGCTATAAAAGTAAGAGACGGAAAAATAACGGTTGACGAAATGACAGGCGGTACTTTCACCATTACCAATGGCGGTACTTTTGGGTCTATGTTGTCTACACCGATTATCAATCCTCCTCAGTCTGCAATCCTGGGAATGCACAATATCATCCAGAGACCTGTTGCTGTTGACGGGCAGGTGGTTATCCGTCCGATGATGTATGTCGCAATGTCTTATGACCACAGAATTATCGACGGTAAGGAATCCGTAGGTTTCCTTGTAGCGGTAAAAGAAGCGATTGACAATCCTGTAGCCGTTTTAATGGGCGGAGACGAAAGAAAAGGTCTTGGTCTGTAATCAATCAGGCTAATTGCATATAAGTTACGGTCTCGCCTCAAAAAGGCGAGATTTTTGTATCTCTTACTATAAATACGAGCATGATGTTTTCACAAACTACCTCAAATATCAAAGTTTCAGTCGTCCCTGAGTATGATAGCAAGAACAGTTACCCCTCGGAGAACAGATATGTTTTCAAGTATAACATCACCATTGAAAATGACGGTGATTTTCCTATAAAAGTACTGAAGAGGAAGTGGCTTATTTTCGATGTGGGTTTCGGATTTACGGAAATTATCGGTGACGGCGTTATCGGATTAACCCCTGAAATTCCGGTCAACGAAAATTTTACTTATTTTTCCAATGTTATGCTCCGTTCAGGAGTTGGTCACATGAGTGGAAAGTACCTGGTGAGGAATATGGAGACCGACGAAAATTTTGAAATTGATATCCCGAAATTTAATTTATTATCGGAAGTACTGAGCAATTAATTAATTGCGAAGTTCAATAATAAGACTATAGCTTCTTAATTTTAAGCTTCATATAATCTGATACTTCATCATTACTGGTCAGAAGCAGCTTTTCGAAAGCCAGTAAAGATATTTTGGCGCAGACTTCTGCATCATCTCCTGCTCTGTGATGGTTAAATTTAATCTGATGATATTCTGCAAGGTGTTTTAAGCCGTATTTAGGCAGATAATTCCATGATTTCTTAGCCAGCTGAATGCTGCACATATAATTCATTTTTGGCGTAAACATTCCGTAATGGTTCAGGCAGCCCCGCAATACTCCGGCATCAAAACCTGCATTGTGGGCAATCATTAAAGTTCCGTACATCATTTCTTCAACTTCATACCAGATCTCATCAAAAGTAGGTGCATCTTTCACGTGATCCGGAAGAATACCATGTACATCTACATTAAAAGGACTGAAATATGGAAAGCTCGGTGGCTTGATCAGCCATGTTTTGGTTTCCACGATTTTAGAATCCTGTACGATGCATACTCCCAGCTCGCAGGCTGAATTCCTTTCATGAGTAGCTGTTTCAAAGTCGAGTGCACAAAAATCCATTAGCTTGATTGATTTAAAGTGTTTGAATTAAAATTATTTTCTTCCTGAAAAATGTTTAAAGATCAGCCATTCAGACTGGTAAAACTTATCTTTCTGATGCTTCTGGCGGCGCTTCCAGGTTCCCGGAGCCTGGATATAAAATGAAGAATGTGCTCTCCCGACAGCCCAGAAATGCGCAAGTCCGTATTTGTATCCGAAATAGGCAGCAGCAAACCCGTCAAGGCAGAGCCTTAAGAAAAGGATCCCGACCAGTTTTGGAAAAGGAAGGTTCTTCAGCATCATGGAAAGGTTGTTCCTGATATTCAGGAATGTCTTTTGAGGACTTTGCTTGTTAAGTGTTCCGCCACCGACGTGGTAAACTTCAGATTTCCCGGTATAAAAGATTTTTTTTCCGGAATTGATCAGTCTCCAGCAGAGATCAATTTCTTCCTGATGTGCAAAGAACCGTTCATCAAAACCGTTCTGTTCCCAGAAGTCTTCAGACCGGATGAATAAACAGCAGCCGGAAGCCCAGAAAATTTCTGTTTCATCATTATACTGCCCTTTATCTTCTTCCAGGTCATCAAAAACCCTTCCTCTGCAGTATGGATAGCCCAGGTTATCGATTAAGCCTCCTGCAGCACCGGCAAACTCAAAATATTTTCTGTTGTCAAAAGATAAAATCTTAGGCTGAACGGCTGCAATTGACTGGTCTTTTTCAAATAACTGCAGAACAGGTTCAATCCAGTGTTCCGTAACTTCCACATCAGAATTCAGTAAGCAGTAATAGGAATTGCTGATCTCTTTTAAGCCTTCATTATAGCCTCCTGCAAAGCCGTAATTCTTATTATTGCGGATAATTCCTACCGAGGGAAATTGAGTCTCTAAAAACGCAACAGAATCATCTGTAGAAAGATTATCGATAACATAAATATCTGTGCCCTGAGAAAACCGGACAACATTAGGAAGAAATTTTTCAAGCCAGTTTTTTCCGTTCCAGTTTAAAATGACAACGGCTAACTTTTCAGACATACAATCTATTTTTTTTCAGAATCAAAATTTTTAATGGCATCCTGATATTTCCACTTTCTGTGTGACCATAGATAATTATCAGGGCGCTTGTGCAGCGTATTTTCCAGCAGCTTATGGAATTTTTTAACCACTTCGTGCTCCACAAACTTTTCTCCGTCAGGTTCGATCCTGTGATAGTTTATCTGATAAAACCCTCTTTTTACCTTCTTCATCTCACAATAAATGAAAACAAGATCCATCCGGGTAGCTAGCTTATCATATCCTGTAAAAACAGGAGTCCTTTGATTCAGGAATTCCAGTCCGTAAGTAATGTGCGAAAAATGCGGGGTCTGGTCGGCTACAAACAGATAGGCGGCATTGCCTTCATTTTTTGACCTGAAAATATGAAGAATGACTTCTTTGGCTTCCAGGGCTTCATTACCGAATTTGTTCCGGATCATTTTCATCTGATCCTCCCAGAAACTGCTTTTTACCTTGCGGTAAACGGGATAACTGTGATCCTGAGGAACAATTGTTGCCAAAGCATTCATCCATTCCCAGTTAAAGACATGCCCGGCCAGCAGGATGATATTTTTTCCTTCTGTTTTGGCATCCTGGAAAAGTTCCTGGTTGATATGCTGCATTCTTACCCTGGCTTCCGTCTCAGAAATAGTGAAAGACTTAATGGTCTCAACGAGATAATCGGAAAAATTCCTGTAGAACTTTTTCCTGATCGCGGCAATTTCTGCATCAGACTTTTCGGGGAATGAGTTTTTAAGATTCTCAGTGATCACTTTTTTTCTGTACCCAACAAAGTAATAGTTCAGAAAGAACATGATATCCGAAAATATGTACAATATTTTCAGCGGAAGCTTCGAAATTAAATTTAATATACTGATCAGGAATTTCATAAAACAGGCAAATTTACGGATAATAAAATTATGGTTCTCTTTTTGCAGGCAATAAGTATTATTTTTTTATTTTTATAGTATGAAAAAAGTATTGTTAACAGCGTTTTTAGGATTCAGCAGTATTGCTTTTTCCCAGGAACTGAAAGATAAACCTGAAGCAAAGGAAGCGGATAAGACCTTATTGGTGCCTGCGGACCAGGCAGAGACGGATGCAAAGAAGAAAGCTGCGGAGGAAAAGACCAAGCTTCCTAAACCCTACGATCCGAAAGCCAATGCAGAGAAAGACATTCAGAATTTAATAGCGAAAGCTAAAAAAGAAAAGAAGAACATCATGATCCAGGCGGGCGGAAACTGGTGCATCTGGTGCTTACGGTTTAATAATTTTGTACAGACTACACCTGAACTGAAACAGATTGTGGACGAAAATTACCTGTATTACCATCTTAATTACTCTCCGGATAATAAAAATGAAAAGGTTTTCTCTAAATATATCAATATTAAAGAACAGCAATTTTATCCGTTTTTTATCTTTTTGGACAAAAAAGGAAATAAGATTAGTGTTCAGCAAAGTGATGTATTGGAAGAAGGCAAAGGGTACAGTTTGCAGAAGGTGAAAGATTTTTTAGATAAATGGAAACCTGAATAAGTATAAAACAAACCGCTTAAAATTTTTTTAAGCGGTTTGTTTTATTGCATTATGAACAGAGTTCAACGTGTATAGCACCTTTGCCATTCACGTCATAACAGGCTGCACCGCCTGAATATGCTATACAGGAACTGCAAGAGCTTATATAAACCATAGACCCGTCGGAGCATGAAGCTGCACAGGATTTCCCGCCTGAGATTTTTCTCAGGTTTTCTCTTGATAATTTTTTAAGATTTTTCATAGTACAATTGGTTTTAATTAAGTTGCTAAAATAAAAAATAAAATCTTAAAATCACCTGTAAGGGATAAGTTTTATATTATTTAAGTAATCAGAAAACGATTATTTTTCAAAAAAAATTAATTGAAAAAATGTAAAGTATATAACAAAAAAACCACTTCATTACGAAGTGGTTTTGTATTGTAATAAGTCTTATATAGCTTATTAAGCTTCTTCAGATTCAGGCTTAGCTTCTTCTTTTTTAGGAGCAGCAGGAGCTTGTGGAGCAGGAGGAGCGTCAGATACGATATCGAATTCGAAATTGTACTCAACGTTTCTGTGCAATCTGATGTTAGCAGTTACTTTACCTGTTCTCTTAATTGTGTTCCCAGGAATTTTGATGTATTTCTTGTCAACAGAAACTCCAGTTTTAGCAAGAGCAGCAGAAAGATCTGCATTGTTGATAGATCCGAATAATTTGTCACCAGAACCTACTTTTGCAGGAATAGTGATAGAAGTTTTCTTTAATTGATCTACTACACCGTTTGCTGTAGCGATTAATTTAGCTTCTTCTTCTTTTCTGGCTTCCAAAGTAGCTTCAAGAGCTGCTTTATTTTTAGGTGTAGCCAAAAGTGCGATACCTTGAGGAAGTAAGAAGTTTCTGGCATAACCAGGCTTTACGCTTACTGTGTCAAATTCAAGACCTAAGTTTTCTACGTCTTTTTTTAGGATAATGTCCATTGTTGTTGTCCTTTTTTTAGATCTTAGAATTATCTAAAATCAAGTTAGAATTAATTATTTATTCAGCAACAAAAAGCCAAAAGCGATGTGCTAATGGCTAATTGTAATTTTTTTATTTCAATAAGTCAGCCACGTAAGGCATCAAAGCCAGGTGTCTTGCTCTTTTGATTGCAGCAGAAACTTTTCTCTGGTATTTTAAAGAAGTACCTGTATATCTTCTTGGTAAGATTTTACCTTGCTCGTTTACGAACTGTAATAAGAAATCAGCATCTTTATAATCAACGTGCTTAATTCCGTATTTTTTGAATCTACAATATTTCTTTTCAGATTTTGTATTGATATCAAGCGGAGTAAGGAATTTTACTTCAGATTCTCCTCCAGCTGAGGCTTGTTTAGCCATATCATCTATTGCCATGTCTTGTCTTTTTTAAATAGGGGTTAATAATTAAGCTCTAGCTGCTTTTACTTTTGCTCTTCTTGTTACAGCGTACTCAACAGCGTGTTTGTCAAGTTTTGTAGTCAGGTAACGGATTACTCTCTCGTCACGTTTGAATGCCAATTCTAAATCAGCTACTACAGAACCTTCACCTTTAAATTCGATTAAAGTGTAGAATCCGTTCTTTTTTAATTGGATAGGATACGCTAACTTTTTTAATCCCCAGCTTTCTTTAGCAACGATTTCGCAGTTCTTTTCTTTGATAAGATCTTCAAATTTTTTCACTGCTTCCTCCACCTGTGCGTCAGATAGAACGGGAGTTAAAATGAAAACAGTTTCGTAATTGTTCATAATGTAAATGAATTTGTTATTTATTTCGAGGTGCAAAAGTAGGAAATATATTTGTAATAAGCAATATGCGGTTCAATTTTGTTAATGGTTTTAAACAGATATTTCTGATAAATACAGAGGTATTGAATCTCTGCAAAGCCTGATGTCGTACAATTTATAAAATTATCCGGGTAAATAGGGTAGGCTTTAGTATTATCAAACAAAAACCTCCGGAGCTTCCGAAGGTTTATATTGTGAACCGGTAATTATTTATTACCATTTTTACTCATTACTTATATTTCTGTGTTCAGATCCCAGTTTTGCAGGTAGTCATGAACATGTTTCAGCATCATTCCGCCTAAAGAACCGTCTACCACTCTGTGGTCATAGGAATGGGACATAAACATCAGCTGACGGATCGCAATAACATCACCGTCTTTAGTTTCAAGAACAGCAGGTTTCTTAACGATTGCACCGATTGCCATAATAGCAACCTGCGGCTGAGGAATAATAGGGGTTCCCATAAGGTTTCCAAAGCTTCCTACGTTAGAAATTGTATAGGTGGCACCCTGGGTGTCTTCAGGTCTCAGTTTTTTGTTTCTCGCTCTGTATGCCAGATCGTTGATCGCTTTTGCCAATCCTGAAAGTGATAACTGATCAGCATTTTTAATTACGGGAACGATAAGGTTTCCGTCCGGTAAAGCCGTTGCCATACCGATATTGATGTTTTTCTTTTTAATAATGTTGTCTCCGTTTAAAGAAACATTGATCATCGGGAAATCTTGAATTGCTTTTACAATCGCTTTCACGAAGATAGGCATGAACGTCAGTTTTTCGCCTTCACGCTTTTCGAACATATCCTTATTTTTAGCCCTCCATTTTACTACGTTGGTAACGTCTGTTTCGATGAAAGAAGTTACATGTGGAGCAATCTGTTTGGCTTTCACCATGTTTTCAGCAATGATTTTTCTCATTCTGTCCATAGGAATAATTTCATCACCTGCCGCAACCGGAATGGTAGACGCCGGAGCTGAACTTGCCACTGGCTTTGGAGCAGGAGCAGACTGTTGCTGTACAGGGGTTGCCTGCGGACCCGGCTGGTTCCCTCTGTTGCTTACATAAGCTAAAATATCTTCTTTGGTAATTCTTCCTTCCAGACCGCTTCCTTTAATGGACTTCAGTTCAGTTTCGGAAATATTTTCCTGTTGTGCAATTGATTTTACCAGGGGAGATAAATATAAATCTCCGGAAAACGCCTGTCCTGAAGCAGCAGCAGGCTGTAATGGCTGTTCAATAGCGTTTAAAGTCTCAGTATCCGGCGCAGTTGTTGTTTCAGTTTTTGTTTCTTCTGAAGCTGTATTGCCGCCTTCTCCTTCAATTTCTAAAATAGCAATAGCTTCACCTACCTTGGCAACCTCGTCTTTCTGTTTCAGGATCTTTACGATTTTCCCCGAAACCGGTGTCGGAACATCTGAATCTACTTTATCAGTTGCAATTTCCACTACGGAATCATCTTCTTTTACACTATCACCTTCGCTGAACAACCAAGTGATAATTGTCGCTTCCATAACGCCTTCTCCCATAGAAGGAAGCAATAATTTGTACTCTGCCATTTTTAATTTTTAGATTTTGACAAATATATAAAAAAAAACGATTTTTTTATGAAATATTAAATGTTAGAAAAATTCAATGTAAATATTTTCACCCACGTTAAGGCCGAACAAAGTTTTAGCCCCGTTATTTTTACTGCCTTTGTAAATGGTAAGCTCTAAATGCTGACTGTCATTGAAGATTGCTGCAGATTGCCCGTGGAATTCCGTTTCCCGGTCCCAGTCTGAAACCACTTCAGTATGGCTCGCAAATACTTTTGAAAGGGCAAGATTTCTGAATTTTATGGTGAAATTTTCATATCCTTTCCCAATGGTTTCAAATAAGTCTTTATTGATATTTGAGATTATATTTCCGAAATTATCAATGTACATTACCTCACCGATAATCATTTTTTCAGAATCATTATAAACAGGTTTCGGAAAAAGAAGCTGTTTGGCAGAGTCGATTTTCCGTCCGATAACCTCCGGGAGACCGCCGTTGGCAAGGTGTACGGCTGCAGGGACAAAAACATCGCTTGAGGTGAAATTGACAATATCATCAAACCTGTTATTCAGGGTGATCTCATAAATAGCTTCCGGCTTGATGTCGAAAAAGACAAGGCTCACCAGTCCGTTATCTGCGGCAATAAAGTAATGTCCGTCTGCTTTACAGACGATATTTTTCCGGGATTTATGATGGAAGCTGTCAACAGACAGTATATGGATGGTTCCTTTCGGGAAGTGTTTATAAGCGTTTCTTACAATATAAGAAGTCTGTACAAGGTTAAATGCCTGGATTTCGTGGCTGATGTCAATAATATGAACATCCTGATTCAGAGAAAGGATGCTGCCCTTTACAGCGGCAACTCTGTAATCCAAATTTCCGAAATCTGAAGTAAGTGTGATAATTGACATGGAATTTTTCTGAAATGATAGAAATGCAAATTTATCTAAAATAAAAAGAAAGCCGGGACGATTGTGGAAAAGAATTTGATATAAATTTCAAAAAAAGCTTTAAATTTAAAATCTAAATTAATAAATACTGCATGTTCGAATTAACATATGATTTGGAAGATATCGATGCGAAAATCTTCTATGGAGTTAATAACCAATATTTCAATGTCATTAAATCTACCTTTCCTACACTTAAAATTACAGGCAGGGACCATCATATCTTTGCCATGGGAAACCAGGAAGCTCTTGATATCTTCAGACAGAAGCTTGACGATATTGTCGGATTTATAAGCAAAAACAATTCTATCGGCCTGAAAGATGTTGAAAATATTCTCAATATCAAAGACGAAAACGAAAAGCAGCTGGTTTTTGATCAGGATATTATCGTAAAAGGGGTCAACGGAAAAGTTATTAAAGCAAAGACCACCAATCTTAAAAAACTTGTAAAAGAAACAGAGAAAAAAGATATGGTTTTCGCAATAGGCCCTGCAGGAACGGGAAAGACCTATACAAGTGTAGCTTTGGCAGCTAAGGCATTGCGTGATAAATCGGTAAAAAGAATTGTTTTAACAAGGCCGGCAGTGGAAGCTGGGGAGAGCTTAGGGTTTTTGCCGGGCGACCTCAAAGAGAAGCTGGATCCTTATTTGCAGCCTTTATATGACGCACTCCGTGATATGATTCCCCATGAAAAGCTGGAAGGTTTTATAGAGAAAAAAATAATCGAGGTGGCACCACTGGCATTTATGAGAGGAAGAACCCTGGATGACGCTTTTGTCATCTTAGATGAAGCACAGAACACCACACATTCCCAGATGAAAATGTTTTTAACCCGAATGGGAATGAATGCCAAGTTTATCATTACTGGAGATCCGAGCCAGGTCGATCTGCCGCCGAAACAACAATCCGGTTTGAAAGAAGCCATGAGGATTCTGAAGGATGTTAAGGAAATAGGGTTTGTGCACCTGACAGAAGAAGATGTTGTTAGGCACCCGGTGGTCAGAAAGATTATTCTGGCATACAACAGCGAAGATAAAAAACAAAAAGGCGAATAGTTTAATTCGCTATATGGCTAAACTATAAGTACAGGGTAATTTTTATTATCCTGTATTTTGCTTTAAAATATCCTTTGATTTTGATATTTAAAAAAAAGTGCTATTTTTGCCACGGATTAATTAAAAACTATTAATACTATGAAAAAATTTATACTTATGGCAGCGGTAGCTGTAATGGGAATGAGTGTAAACGCTCAGGAAACAAGATTCGGTGTAAAAGGAGGATATACCATGTCTACCCTTAAAATTGAAGACAATGCAGGGTCAATCGGTACAGATCCTTTACATTCATTCTATGTTGGAGGTTTGGTAGAACACAAAATCAGTGATAAATTTGGTTTACAGGGTGAGGTTCTTTACTCTCAGCTTGGAGGAAAAATCAATTTAATTACAGAAGATTCTGAGGAAACAGGTGCATTTTTAAATGTACAGGCAAAGAGGACTTTTCAAACAGTACAGATTCCTATTTCTGCAAAATATTTTATTACTGAAGGCTTATCAATTTCAGCAGGAGCAAACTTTGGACTTATACTTTCTGCAAAAGAAAAATCTTCTCTTGATTTTGGATTGGGAATTCCAGGTTTAGAATTAAACGGAGACGATGAGAGGGATGTTAAAGATGATGTAAGCACTTTAAATCTTGCACCATTCATCGGAGCTGAATTTATGCTGGAAAATGGATTTTTCTTTGATGCAAGATATAATTTAGGAGTATCTAACCTAGATAAAAACCCGGAAAATGGTTCGAAAGTTACAAATAGTTTCTTACAGGTAGGTGTAGGTTTCAAATTTGGTAGTAACTAGAATTTATTCTACTAAAAAGCAAAGCGGTACAGTTTGTACCGCTTTTTTTATGATCTGTATTTTATCCTGAACAGATGTTTCCGATGACTTGTCTGATAATTCTTTGCAGCGACTTTTCTTAGCACTTTAGAATTACTGTTAATCTGGTCTATGAAGAATAAAGAAATAGAAGTACGGGGCTTTTTAGCTAAAGTCGGATATCAGGATTACGTCGGTTAGCCATATTTGAACAAAATCAGATTTTTTTTAAATCAATCATATTAAACTCCAATTGAAGAATCGGAGTTTTTTTATTCTGATAATTGTGAAAAAGCCAAGAAGCCCATGTACACTACGATTACAGCTGAAAAATGCCAATATTTTCCGATGATATTAATCACATTAACAAATTTTAATATTCAGCAGTACCGCTGTACATTTGCCCTCAGAAAGTATTAAATTTTTAAAAAATGAAAAAAGTATTATTAGCAGGTGCGGTTGCACTTTTCGGTTTATCCAATGCTCAGATTGCTAAAGGAACTGTTTACCTTTCAGGACAAGTAAACTATTCTTCTGTAGACAGCAGAGAAAATAACGATGCTAAAACTGAAGATCTTAGAATTATCCCTACTGCAGGTTTCTTTGTAGGAAATAATGTGGCAGTTGGTTTAGGAGTTGGATATAAACAATCTACTGAAAAAGCTACAGTTACTCAATTCTCAGGTCCTTATACGTTTAGAACAGTAGGAAAATATACTGAAGATGCTGTTGTTGTTGCTCCTTTTGTAAGAAAGTACTGGACAATTGCAGATAAATTATATGTTTTTGGTCAATTAGAAGTTCCTATGGAATTCGGAAATTATAAAACAGAAGCTATCGGTACATTCACAGACAATGTAAATAATTCAGTTGAGACTCAAAGCATCTCCACAAAGACAAAATATACATCTGTTGGAGTTAATATTAAGCCAGGTTTAGATTATTTCTTAAATAAAAACTGGTCAATTGAAGCGACATTCGGGGAGTTTGGTTTCAATACTTATAAGCTGGATGCAGAAGGAGCTGAAAACCGCAATGATTACAGATTTGGTTTAAACTTATCTTCTGTAACATTCGGAGTTAAGTATGTTTTTGCTAAATAATAAACAAAACATATAAGTGTAAAAGTCCTGGAATCTGATTCCAGGACTTTTTATTGATTAATATCTGCAGATATGCACTGATAAAGCATTTACTATGGTAGCAATTCCTTAAAAAAATGCCAGTGTATATCGAATAAATTATATATTTTTGCACAGCTTAAAATTCCTTTATTACCAAGCCAGATTACAGCCATAAGAACATGAGAAAATAAAGAACAATAAGTGGTATTCTGGATCAGGTCATTACTGTATTATTTCCGGTTGATCTTATCCAAAATAAAAACAGATAAATTATATTTTAAATAAATAACTATGAAAAAATTATTATTGGCGGGTGCAGTAGCACTTTTCGGTTTGTCAAATGCTCAAATGACTAAAGGAGACTGGGTATTCAGTGGAAGTACAGGATTCTCATTCAACAACACAACTCAGAAGCAGTCTGTAAATTCTGAATCAGCAGACGTACCTAAAATAAGTGCAATTACATTTACCCCTTCTGTAGGATACTTCGTTATTGATAAATTGGCAGTGGGTATAGACTTAGACCTTACAAGCATTACAACAAAATTTTCTGAGCCTGATTATAACAGCAAATCTACAGTAACTAACTTTTCTGTAATGCCTACCGCTACCTATTATTTCGCCAGCGGAAATAAATTTGTTCCTTATTTAGGCGCAGGTGCAGGTTTTGGAACCAATAAAACCAAATATTCCGAAACTGATATGGGCAGTACAGTTTCTTCAGATGATACAGCCAGCGGTTTTACATGGAAAGTAAAAGGAGGTGTTAATTATATGATTACACAGTCTTTTGCTGTTAATGTAGGTGTTTCTTATAACCAGTTTACTACAAAACAGGATATCGAAGGAACTTCTTACGAACTTAAAAACACATATAATAACTTTGGCGTAAATGCAGGATTCTCATTTTTCCTTAAAGCCAAGGCGCAGAAATCTGATAAATAATCATCTTGTGGATGTCAACAAAAAATCCGGTTCAGAAATGAACCGGATTTTATATTTTTAAGACTTTAATTTTATTTTATTAAAACCATTCTTTCTGATTGTGGACATAGGTTCTGTCAAATTCTTCATCAGACTTGGTCAGTTAGATGATTCCCTCAATAAATCCGATAATTCCTACGATTCCGCAGGTTACCAAACCTAAAACCAACTGAATGATTCCGGCTTTTGTGTAACCCAGGTAAAACTTATGAATACCAAAAGTACCCAAAAGCAGTCCTAAAATACCGGCAACCACTTTCTTCTCAGACCTGTAAGGCTGAAGGTAGTTTCCTTGTTTTTCATGAATTTCCATATAATTTTTTTAATAGTTTTTAATTGATACTCCGGTTATTTACCGAACATTCCGCCCATTCCAGGCATATTAGGCATTTTACTCATCATCTGCATCATCTGTTTTCCCTGAGGCCCCTGCATCATCTTCATCATTTTGCCCATCTGGTCAAACTGTTTCATCAAAGCATTGACATCTTCAATTTTTCTTCCTGCTCCCTTGGCAATCCTGTTCTTTCTCTGGGTATTGATAATGGAAGGCCTTCTTCTTTCGTCCGGCGTCATTGAGTAGATAATTGCCTCAATGTGTTTAAAGGCATCATCACTGATTTCTACATCTTTGATTGCTTTTCCAACACCCGGAATCATCCCCATCAGGTCTTTCATGTTCCCCATTTTCTTGATCTGGTTGATCTGCTTCAGGAAATCGTCAAAACCAAATTCGTTTTTGGCAATTTTCTTATGGAGTTTTTTCGCCTCTTCTTCATCAAACTGCTCCTGAGCTCTTTCTACCAGGGAAACAACGTCTCCCATTCCCAGGATCCTGTCGGCCATCCTTTCCGGGTAGAAAAGGTCCAGAGCTTCCATTTTTTCCCCTGTGGAAATAAATTTGATCGGTTTCTCTACTACGGAACGGATCGTCAGTGCCGCTCCACCACGGGTATCACCATCCAGTTTAGTTAAAACAACCCCGTCAAAATTTAAAGCTTCGTTAAATGCTTTTGCCGTATTTACAGCATCCTGACCGGTCATGGAGTCAACTACGAATAAGGTTTCGCTGGGCTTGATTAAATAATGAACGGATTTGATTTCATTCATCATCTGCTCATCAATCGCCAGACGGCCTGCCGTATCCACAATTACCACATCGTGACCGTTTGACCTGGCAAAATTAATCCCGTTTTCAGCAATCGTGGAAGGGTCGGTTGAACCTTCTTCCGTAAAAACCTGAACCCCGATCTGCCCGCCGAGTACTTTCAGCTGGTCAATTGCAGCCGGACGATAGACGTCACAGGCTACCAAAAGAGGTTTTTTATTTCTTTTTGTTTTTAAATAATGAGCCAGTTTCCCGGAGAAAGTTGTCTTACCGGAACCCTGAAGGCCGGCAATAAGAATCACAGACGGTTTTCCGGAAAGATTGATGCCTTCCTGGGAGCCTCCCATAAGGTCTACCAGTTCATCATGAACGATTTTTGTCATCAGCTGTCCCGGAGTAAGCGAAGTAAGAACATCCTGTCCCAATGCTTTATCCTGAACCCTTTTGGTAAGATCCTTGGCAACTTTATAATTAACATCGGCATCTACCAATGCTCTTCGGATCTCTTTTACGGTTTCCGCAACATTGATTTCCGTGATTTTTCCTCTTCCGGAAATATTGTGAAGTGCTTTGTCTAATTTATCCTGTAAGCTGTTAAACATATGTATTGTAAATTATAAGTGTGCAAAAATAAGGAAATTTTAGAATATTTGGATATTGAATACGTAATATTATATATACGCAGATATTATTGAGATGATAAAAATCAAATTATGCCGTAATCCGATAGAAAAAGTATATTTTTGTGACACTTTGAAATAAGCCTAATACATGTTAGGCAGAATACATATAATGCATGAAAGCTAATCCGAATATTTTAGTTACCCTGTTGTTCTTTTTAACATTTCTGATCCATTTTTCACTTTGGAAATTTGTTTTTCACCTGGATGAAATTATCATCGTGAAGTTCTATCTTTTCCTGAGCGTTATGTTCATGATGATGATTACGCTTATTGTATTGATCAATAGGGTAGCCCCTGAATTTTTAGGACTGTCTGTCATCGGGCTCATTCTTCTTAAATTCGGATTAATGTATTTAATCAGAAAAAAGCTGAATTTTGAAGTAATCCCGGGATATAAATTCCACTTTATTATTCCGTATTTTGTGTTGACCACACTTCTTACGTATTATGCAATTAAGCTGATCAATCATGACAAAAAACAGTAAAATTATTTATTGAAACTAGAAAAAAATATTATATTTTTGCACAACGAAAAAAACCTATCAATGTTTAAGAAATTCGCAGTTTTATTCTACAGTATTTTTGTATTAAGCTTGGTGTCTGCACAGCATGGTGAAGCAGGTTCTGAGGCTGTTCCGGCTACGGAACTTTCTGAAAAAGACAAAGTAAGTAAAGAAAACAAGGAGTACATCGATCATCACTTGTTGGATGCACACGATTTTACATTGATGGTGGATAAAGAAGGCCACCACATCGGTTTCCCTCTTCCGGTTATTTTTTATGATAACGGTTTTCATTCTTTCATGAGCAATAAGGAAGGATTTATTCACGGAGAGCCAACTGAAGTGGACGGAAACTTCTACAAGCTTCACCACGAAAAGATTTATAAGACTGATGCTAACGGAACGCTGAATTTAGATGAGCATGGGCACCCTTCCAATGAAAAACCTTTGGATCTTTCCATTACGAAAAGTGTACTTATCATCTTATTGACATCAATCTTTATGTTGCTGTTGTTTACAGGGATGGCAAAGTCTTATAAGAAATCTCAGGTTCCTACAGGAGTGGCAAGATTTTTAGAGCCTTTGGTAATTTTTGTGAGAGACGAAGTGGCGATTCCGAATATCGGACATAAGTATAAAAGATTTATGGGATATTTATTAACAGTATTCTTCTTTATCTTATTTCTGAACGTATTGGGACTAATGCCTTTCGGGATAAATGTTACGGGTAATATTACCATGACGTTCTTCTTAGCAATCCTTACCTATTTAATTACTACATTCTCGGCCAATAAAGATTACTGGAAACACATCTTCTGGATGCCTGGAGTTCCGGTACCGATGAAACTGATCATGCTGCCAATTGAATTATTAGGTACCATTACAAAACCTTTTGCATTGATGATCCGTCTTTTTGCCAACATGACGGCAGGACACATTGTAGTAATGAGTCTGATCGGATTGATTTATGTATTTAAAAATGCGATTGCCGGAGTTGCATTCCCATTCCTTACCTTAGTGATTTATCTATTGGAAGTATTGGTAGCGTTCTTACAGGCTTATATCTTTACTATGTTATCCGCTTTATTTATCGGGATGGCAGTACAGGAGCATGAGCATGAACATCACGCTGCTCACTAATTAATTGTATTTATAATAACAGAAACAAATTTTTAAAATTATATATTATGGAAATCCCTAAAATTGTAGGTGCTGGTATCGTAGTACTAGGTGTAGGTATCGGTCTTGGTAAAATCGGAGCTGCTGCTCTTGAAGCTATCGCTAGACAACCTGAGCAATCTGGAAAAATCCAAACAGCTATGCTTATTGCTGCTGCCCTTGTAGAAGGTGTTGCGTTTGCTGCTCTATTCGCAGTAAACTAATTAAAACTAAAGCCACTATCCGTAACGGTTGGTTATAGATAGTGGTTATTTAAGAAAAAATAGTAATCATTTATACATTTATATAATGGAATTAATTCACCAGTTTTCATCAGGATTATTTATTATCCAGACTATTATTTTTCTAGCATTGTTATTTTTGTTAGGTAAATTTGCCTGGAAACCTATTTTGAACTCTATTAACGACAGAGAAACATCTATTGTTGATGCCCTTAATCAGGCTACATTGGCAAGAAAAGAAATGGAAACTTTAAAAGAGGATAACGAAAGAATCATTCGTGAAGCTAAAATCGAAAGAGATGCGATCCTTAAAGAAGCAAGAGAAATTAAAGACAGAATTGTAGGTGAAGCTAAAGATACTGCCAAAGCTGAAGGCGATAAATTAATCGAAGCTGCGAAGCAGACCATCAATGCAGAGAAAAATGCTGCCATGGCAGATATCAAAACCCAGATCGGCGTTTTATCTGTAAACATTGCAGAATCTATCTTGAAGCAAAAGCTGGATAACAGCGAAGCTCAAAACGAATTAGTTCAGAATTATCTAAACAAATCAAACCTTAACTAAGAATGCTTACATCTAAAGTAGCTAAAAGATACGCACAGGGTTTACTTGATTTCACAAACGGATCAGGCCAGACTTCTGCTGTATTTTCTGACATGAAAGATGTAGTGAAGTTAATGTCTCAGTCTCCGGACCTGAACAAGTTCTTCCTTACGCCTTATATTGACAGCAAAAAGAAAATAGAGGTAGCAAAAGAGATATTTAAAAGCTTATCCGCTTCTTCTCAGAATTTAATCACTCTGGTAATCAGACACGGAAGAGAAAGCCAGCTGAAAAATATCGCACAGGAGTTCATCAATAAAGTGGAAGATATCAACGGGGTGGAAAGGGTAACACTTACTACGGCAACTGAGCTTTCCAAAGAAAACATGGACCAGATTTTAAAATCGACCAACCTTGTGAAAGCAGGTTCTAATTTTGATCTGAAAGTATATGTAAGACCTGAAATCTTAGGAGGCTACATTTTAAGAGTGGGCGATCAGCAGATCGATGCTTCCGTAAAGTCCAAGCTTAACAGCATTAAAAAAGATTTTCATTTAAACTAATAGTAAGTAACTAATAACACAAGAATGAAAAAAACTTTATTTGGTTTTGGAATATTGGTTTCCTGTTTGGCTTTTGGTCAGGATGTTAAATTTAAGGATGGCTTTGTATTGATTAACAAGGAAAAATGTTTTAAATACACCTCTAAGAATATGTCTTTTTATAATAATTTTTACGATTTGAATGATAAGAAGGTATTCTACATTGACGGGGCAAAAACAAGAACAGATCAGACATATTTCAAAATTCAGTTTACAGGTTCGGATGAAATTATAACTCTACCTGCAAATGCAATGAATTTTAGAAAAGGTTTTCTTGAAAATCTTATAGAGGAAGGTGTAATTAATGCGTCCGATTGTACGATACATCCTGAAAACATTAAAATGTTCAAGGACCGGTATAATAAGGATTACGAAACTTCTGAAACCACGGTTATCATCAATAACCAATCTGATACAAGACCGAGAAACGGAGTGAATATTAGTATCGGCAGATAAAAATTATTTTAAAAAAGAAAAAACAACCATACAATGGCAGAAATAAATCCGGCAGAAGTATCTGCGATCTTAAAACAGCAATTGGCCAACTTCGATACTCAATCCAACGTTGAGGAAGTAGGTACAGTTTTAACCATCGGTGATGGTATTGCTCGTGTATACGGGTTAGAAAACGTACAATACGGAGAGTTGGTGAAATTTTCTAGTGATGTAGAAGGTATTGTACTTAACCTTGAAGAAGACAACGTAGGTGTCGCTTTACTGGGTGAAAGTAAATTGGTAAGAGAAGGTGATACCGTAAGAAGAACCAACAGAATCTCTTCTATCAAAGTAGGAGAAGGCATGCTGGGAAGAGTAGTGGATACCCTTGGTAACCCTATCGACGGTAAAGGTCCTATTTCCGGGGAATTATATGAAATGCCTTTGGAAAGAAAAGCACCCGGAGTTATCTTCAGACAGCCGGTAACCGAGCCTTTACAGACCGGTATCGTTGCGATCGACTCTATGATCCCTGTAGGAAGAGGACAGAGAGAACTTATCATTGGTGACAGACAGACAGGTAAAACGACTGTTGCAATTGATACGATCATCAACCAAAGAGAATTTTTTGATGCAGGAAATCCTGTATACTGTATATATGTTGCTATCGGGCAGAAAGCTTCTACCGTAGCACAAATTGTTAAAACGCTTTCTGATAAAGGAGCTTTGGCATATACTGTAATTGTTGCGGCTAACGCATCAGATCCGGTTCCGATGCAGGTATATTCTGCAATGGCAGGAGCTTCTATCGGTGAGTTTTTCAGAGACACTGGTAGACCCGCATTGATCATTTATGATGATTTATCCAAGCAGGCGGTTGCTTACCGTGAGCTTTCTCTACTATTGAGAAGACCACCGGGCCGTGAAGCTTACCCTGGAGACGTTTTCTATCTTCACTCAAGATTATTGGAAAGAGCGGCAAAAGTTATTGCTGATGATACCATTGCAAGCCAGATGAACGATTTACCGGATTCATTGAAGCCAATCGTAAAAGGAGGAGGTTCATTAACAGCCCTTCCGATTATCGAAACTCAGGCAGGTGACGTTTCTGCGTATATTCCAACCAACGTAATCTCTATTACAGACGGACAGATCTTCCTGGAGTCTGACTTATTCAACTCAGGGGTACGTCCGGCGATCAACGTAGGGATCTCTGTATCAAGGGTAGGAGGTAACGCTCAGATCAAATCAATGAAAAAAGTGTCTGGTACGCTTAAGTTAGACCAGGCTCAGTATAAAGAACTGGAAGCGTTTGCTAAATTCGGTTCAGACCTTGATGCTTCCACTTTGGCAGTAATCTCTAAAGGAGAAAGAAACGTGGAGCTTCTTAAGCAGCCGGTAAACTCTCCGCTTCCGGTAGACAGCCAGGTAGCCATGATTTATGCAGGTACTGAGAATCTGATGAGAAACGTGCCTATCAGAAAAGTAAAAGAATTCCAGATTGAATACATCGCTTTCTTGAGATCCAAGCATCCTGAGACAATGGCTGCACTTAAAGCAGGTAAAATTGATGATTCCATCACAGGTGTTCTTAAACAGGCTGCTAATGATTTAGCTTCTAAGTATAACTAAAAAATTCAATGTTTAAGGTTTAGACTGAGTTTAAACCTTAAACTTAAGACCTTAAACCTTGAACCAAAATAATGGCAAACTTAAAAGAAATACGAGGCAGGATTACGTCAATTTCATCTACGATGCAGATTACACGTGCTATGAAAATGGTTTCGGCTGCGAAACTGAAAAAGGCACAGGATGCAATCGTAATGTTAAGACCTTATTCTGAAAAACTGCAGGAGCTTATCCAGAATGTAAATTCAAGTTCAGATCCTGATCAGATTTCTGTGTATGCTCAGAAAAGAGAAGTAAAAAAGATACTTTTCATCGCGGTTACTTCAAACAGGGGATTGGCAGGTGCTTTCAACTCTTCTATCGTAAAAGAACTTAACATACAGTTTCAGAACAATTCCCAATATGAGATTGAAGTTCTTACGGTAGGTAAAAAGGCTTTTGATGCCGTAAGAAGAAACCGTACCGTGTATGCCAACGCAAGCTCGGTTTTTGATAATCTGAACTTTGACATTGTTGCAAATGTTACCGAAGGGGTAATGACCAGTTTCAGAGAAGGGAAATTTGACGAAGTATACGTAATTTATAACAAATTCGTCAATGCAGCTACCCAGGAAGTGACCACAGAGAAGCTTCTTCCGATCTCTATGCCGGAAACGACGGAACCTCAGGTAGAAACAGATTATATTTTTGAACCGAACAGAAAAGAAATCCTTGATAACCTGATTCCTAAATCAATCAAGACCCAGGTGTTCAAAGCTGTTCTTGACTCTGTTGCATCAGAGCACGGAGCCAGAATGACGGCTATGCATAAGGCAACTGACAATGCTCAGGAATTAAAGAATGATCTGGTGATCTTCTATAACAAAGCAAGACAGGCTGCCATCACAAACGAAATCCTGGAAATTGTTTCGGGAGCGGAAGCGTTAAAAAATTCATAAAAGTCTATTTTAACATAAATATAAAGCATCGTATACCACGATGCTTTTTTTTGTTACTTTTATTTTGTCTATCTTTGTCAGTACAAATTTTATATTAATTTCTAAATGGACTCGGACATAGTCAGGCTTTTGCTAGCCTTATTTCTTGTTTTACTAAATGGCTTTTTCGTAGCCGCAGAATTTTCAATTGTTAAAGTTCGTTACTCACAAATACAGATAAAAGCCGCAGAAGGGAACTCTATGGCAAAACAGGCAGAACACATCATCAAACATCTTGATGAGTATCTGTCGGCCACGCAGCTGGGAATCACACTCGCTTCGCTAGCCCTGGGTTGGGTAGGGGAAAGCGCCCTTCACCACGTGGTTCAGAATATTTTCAGTTCCTTAAGCATTGATTTGGCTGAAACCACCATTACCACTATTTCTGTGGTAACCAGCTTTGTATTGATTACCGTGATGCACATTGTATTCGGTGAGCTTATTCCAAAATCAATTGCCATCAGGAAATCTGAGGCTACCACAATGGCTACCGCTGTACCTCTGAGGGTTTTTTATACCGTTTTTAAGCCATTTATCTGGTTGATGAATCTGATGTCAAACACTTTTTTAAGGTTGGTTAAAATCCACCCGGCTTCAGAGCAGGAGATTCACTCAACGGAAGAATTGCAGCTTCTGGTAAAACAGAGTGCAGACAGTGGGGAAATTGAAGAGGAGAATTATGAGATTATCAAGAATGCATTTGATTTTACAGATCATTCCGCAAAGCAGATCATGGTTCCCCGTCAGAATATTACCTCTATGGATTTTGAAGAAGATGTCAATGAGATCATCAACAAAATAATGGACAGCGGATATTCGCGTATTCCCGTGTATGTGGATTCTATTGATAATATAATCGGTATTTTATACACCAAGGAAATTATCAGGGAATTCGTCAAGAGAAAAGGAGAACTGAATCACGATGACCTTAGAGAATTGATGCGGGATGCATTTTTCGTGGTCGGAAGCAAGAAAATTTCCGATTTATTAAAAATATTCCAGCAGAAAAAACAGCATTTGGCGATTGTTATTGATGAATTCGGAGGTACGGAAGGAATTATTACCCTTGAAGATATTTTGGAAGAACTCGTAGGGGAAATTCAGGACGAAGAAGACGATGAAGAAAAGATCGTTGATAAAATAGGCGAGAATACCTATTGGATTCAGGCTACGCAGCCGCTGGATGAAATCAATGAATTTTTACCTAAAAAGCTTCCGCTTCCTGAAGAAAGCGAATACAATACCCTGGCCGGATTTATCCTGCATGCCCTGGAAGATATTCCGGAAGAAAACCAGGAGTTTGCCCTTGAAAACTACCACTGTAAAATTCTGAAAATGAATAATAAAAGTGTGGAAATGGTTGAGCTGGTCTATCTGGAACCTAATGACGTTAATGATCAGGCCGAAAAAATAGGAGAGGTTTAATAAAAGAAGCAATACAATGATTTTTTATAACAGTATAAAAGATTACGAAGATCCGAAACGCCAGTACGAAGAAGAGGTACTTGTTTTAGATGAAACAGATGAGATCTACAAGCTGGTTTTGCATAATGATGATATTCATACCTTTGATTATGTAATTGACAGCCTGATCGAAATATGCAAGCACACGCTGGAGCAGGCTGAGCAATGTACCATGCTGGTGCATTTCAAAGGCAAATGTACCGTAAAAACAGGGTCAATGGATCTTCTGAAACCGATGCATGAAAAGTTGCTGTCACGTGAACTGACCAGCGAAATAATATAGCATAAAGCTCTGGCCGTCGGTCGGAGCTTTTTTATTTTCTGCGGTAACATATCCCATTAAACGCTACATTTTACAAACTCCGTTGTTACATCTTATCCTAAAATAGTATATTTGTAAAAACTATAAAGAAACAAAAAACAATGCTTGTAATAGGAATTGCCGGAGGTACCGGATCCGGCAAAACTACTGTTGTTGATAAGATCATCCAGCAGCTTGATATCGAGGGAATGAACATCCTTTCCCAGGATAATTATTATCATGATAATCATAATTTGACGCTTACCGAAAGAGAAGCCTTAAACTATGACCACCCGAAATCCATAGATTTCGAACTGATGCTTAAACACGTAAAAGCATTGAAAAACAATGAACCCATAGAACAGCCGATTTACAGCTTTGTTACCCATTCCAGAACCGGAGACCATGTAACGGTAGAGCCTAAAAATGTACTGGTGGTAGAAGGGATCCTGGTTCTTACCAATAAAGAATTATTAAAGGAATTTGACCTTAAAGTCTTTGTTCATGCAGATTCAGATGAAAGGCTGATCAGAAGGATCAGAAGGGATACCCAGGAAAGAGGGCGTGACCTGAATGAAGTACTGCACCGCTACCAGACTACTTTAAAGCCTATGCACCAGGAATTTATTGAGCCTTCAAAAAACGAAGCCGATTTAATTATCCCGAATATGAGGCAGAACTCTGTAGCCATTGATTTTTTAACAACCGTTATTAAAAATTCACTGAGAAAACATTAAAATGAAAGAAAATAACCTTATTAAAGATATTCAGCCTAAATCTGAGACCATTAAACTGATTCAGAAGTATGTACTGAACAAATATACCCTTACCATCTGCCTGTTTCTGGTCTGGATGGTTTTCTTTGATAAGACTTCCTTTCTCGTCATTAATGAACTGAACGGTGAGATCAATAAATATGAAGAACAGCTTCAGTACTATAAAACGGAATACGAAAAAAACGATGCGTTCTATAAGAAATTAATGAACAACAAATCTGAAAAAGAGAAATACGCAAGAGAAAACTATTTCATGAAAAAACCGAATGAAGAAATCTTTATTCTGGTTGTGGACAGTGCAAATATTGTGAAAAAATAATCTTGAAGCGAATTATAATTGCCCATTACCCATTACTTATTACTAATTAATTATGTCAAACACGATCTGGGAAAATTTAGTAAAAAAGCAGCTTAAAACAGACGATATTTACTCCGTTCTTACCAAAGAAAACCTGGAAGGAATTGAGGTGAAACCTTTTTATGATTCGGTTTCCGATCCTTTGGTAAACCTGCCTAAAATTGAAGAAAGCACCCATCTGGTAGCAAGATATCACGAAAGCCTGGAAGAAGATGTTTTCGCATTCCTTCTGGACCATAACGTTGAAAACCTTGAGCAGAAAACAATATTTGTTGACAATATTGATCTGGCAGGACACATCAGCCCGAAAGAAGAAGATCAGTATTTTTCTTTAATTGATGTGTTTGATGAAACAAAAGCGGAGATTAATGACCAGCTGGTGAAAGAATTACGGGCAAAACAATTCAGAAGAAACATCTGTGTAGATATTTCCCTTCACCAGAACGCCGGTGCCTCCATCTGCCAGCAGTTGGGAATTGCTCTGGCAAAGACTAAAGAATTAACGGAACTTTACGGACCCGAAATTTTAATGAAACTGATTTTTAGGATTGCTGTCGGTGGAAATTATTTCTTCGAAATGGCAAAATTGAGAGCCTTTAAAATCATCTTTAATCAGTTTTCAAAAGAATATGATTTGGATGAAATTCCCTATATTTTTGCCGAAACCTCATTGAGGAACAAAGCCGTTTCAGATCATGAAAATAACCTGATCCGTTCCACGCTGGAATTGGCTTCTGCCATGATTGCCGGTGCCGATGCGGTGTTCAGCAACAATTACCTGGTGGATGAAAGTACGGATATTTCTGAAGAAATTTCATTTAAACAGCAGATTGTTTTAGCCTATGAAAGCATCATCAATGTGTTTGAAGATGCCTCTAACGGCAGCTATTATGTGGAGGATGTAACGCGGCAGATGGCTGAAAAATCATGGGCCCTGTTCGTGGAAATTGAAGAGGCAGGCGGTTATCTTGAGCTTTTAAAGCAGGGCGTTATCCAGAAAAAAATCTATGACCATGCTGTTGAGGAACAGAAATGGGTAGAGGAAGGAAAAATAAAACTGATCGGTGTTAATCTGTACCCGAAATTAGAGGTTAAAAAGTCGGTTCAGGAGCTTTACAGTGAAAAGGAGATTAAAGCTGTCCGTTGGGCTGAAATGTTTGAATAGTAATAATGAAAGAAAAACTGGCTGACCTGTTTGAGTATACCTTTCATTTCAACAAAGAGATGATTGCGGTTATTTCTGAGAATATTTCCGGAGTTGACGAAAAAATAATCAGTCTGCTTAACCACACGCTGAATGCCCATCAGGTCTGGAATTCCCGTATTTTAGGAGAGGCATCTTTTGAAGTCTGGCAGATCAATCCTTTCGAAACCCTGCAGGAGATCAATCAGTTGAATTTTAAAAAGAGCATCGGGATTGTTAAAGATTTCGATCTTGATCAAAAGATAACATATCAAAACTCCAGGGGAACAGAATTTGAAAATACCGTCTTTGAAATGCTTTTTCAGGCGATTAATCATTCCAACTATCACAGAGGGCAGATCAATTCTTTGCTAAAGCAACACGGGATTGAACCTTTGCTTACGGATTATATTTTTTATAAAAGATAATTTTAACACCCACAGATTTCACAGATTTTCACGGATTTTTTACATTTGCGGTAAACATAAACAAATGAATGAAAACGAATTAAGTTTTAATATTAGAAAATCTATATTTTCTGTTTATAATGAATTAGGTCCGGGGTTATTGGAAAAAGTTTACGAAAAAATATTAGTCCATGAACTGAAAAGTTTAGGATTAAATGTTAATCATCAGGTTTCAATTCCGATAAAATATAAAGGTATATTGATCGATTCAAGCTTCATAGCGGATATTATAGTAAACGAAAAAGTAATTATTGAGATAAAATCAATTCCGGAAATAAATAACGTTCATCACAAACAGCTATTGACATACTTAAAACTAAGCGGACTAAAATTAGGAATATTAGTTAATTTTAATACTGATCATATAGATAAAAATATTTTCCGGAAAATAAACGGAACATTCTAATCATAATCATAACCATCTGTGAAATCTGTGGGAAATAAGCTACTGAATAAAGAAATCCAGGAATACATCAATGCAAATCTAAAGACAGATCTGCACGCCTTACTGCTTAAAAAGTCCCCGTTTCCGGAAGTCTCTATGCAGGAAATCGTTCAGCAGATCAAAGGAAAGCAGGTAGCACAGAAGAAGTTTCCGTTTCTGCTTAATGACAGAATTATTTTTCCGCCACAGCTTAATTTAGAACAGTCGTCTTCAGAAAAAACAGCGCGGTATAAATCTGAAATCCTTCACGGTAAAAAGTTTATTGACTTAACAAGCGGTTTCGGAATCGATGCCTACTATCTGTCCCAAAATTTTGAAGACATAACACTTGTCGAACAAAATACAGAACTTTTAGAAACCGTACAGCATAACTGGACTGTTTTAGGGAGAAAGGCAGCATTTGTCAATCAGCAACTGGAAGATTTCCTTCAGCATAACAAAGAAAGATTTGACGTTATTTATCTTGATCCTGCCCGGAGGGATACCCATAAAAATAAAGTTTTCCTGCTGGAGGATTTATCACCGGACATTTTAGAGATTCAGGAGAAATTACTCGCTTTTTCAGACAAAGTAGTGATTAAATTGTCGCCCCTGATCGACTTGACATACCTTGTTTCTGTATTACCGGATGTATTCAGGATCGATATCATTGCCGTGAAAAATGATGTGAAAGAAGTGGTTGTTTTTCTTTCTGAAGATAAATCAGGTGAAGTTTTCTGTAACTGTATTAATTTAGAAAGTGGCGAACCGGATTTCAGTTTTAGGTTTAATGAAGAGAAAAATGCCCTCTCAGCATATTCGGAGCCTGAAACGTTTATCTATATTCCCAATCATTCCGTTTTAAAAGCAGGTATTTTTAATTTGATTTCAGAAAGATTTGCCCTGAAAAAGCTTCATCCCAATACCCATCTCTACACATCACATGATAAGGTTGAAGGCTTTCCGGGAAGAGTGCTTGAAATGGAAGTTGTTGAAGCCAAACAGGTTAAAAAGAAAAGTCAGTACAATATTATTTCTAAAAACCATCCTCTGACACCGGAGCAGATCAGGAAAAAGTACAGCCTGAAAGACGGCGGAGAAAACTATCTTATCTTTACCCAATCCGTAAAAGGGAAAATAATTTTAAAATCAGTCTAAAAATGTTGCCGTAAAATGCATTATTTCTTAATTTTGGGCAATTAAAAATTAAACATGAAATCGTTTGCGGTTAAAATAAATAGACCCGCTGCAATAATGCGATTCCATATGACCTTTAAAAAATAAATTTTACATATGAAAAAATTAGTTATATGTTTAGCCATTGCTGCTGTTGCTGTAAGCTGTAAGAAAATCCAGGCCGGTGGTAACAAGAAAGTTATCAAGCTTGAAGAGGGTGTTGAGAGGTATTCTGATGATGAGCAGACAAGCGGTGAGCAGGATAATCTTTCTGACTACAGAGGTGACGCACACGACGGGCATGAAACACCTGTGAAAACAGACACCGCAGGTGCACCGGCACATAAACCGGAAGACGGAAGACATTCTGATGCCACCCCTATACCGCAGGGATCTCAGACTCCGAAGGCTGAACATTAATTATTGAAAATATAAAAGGATATCCTGCAGAAATGCAGGATATTTTTTGACCTCTATTGATTACTTTGATTTAATAAAGAAACAGGATTCAGGAAAATTATAATGATTTTGTTTGTTCCTGCGGGGCAATTTTTTTACTTTTAACAAAATAAAATTTTAGAATGCAAGAGACCTTAAATTACATCAACGAAAACAAACAGCGTTTTGTGGATGAGTTATTTGAATTACTGAGAATCCCTTCTATTTCTGCAGATCCTGCCTACAAAGATGATGTATTGAAGTGTGCGGACGTTGTAGCCGGATACCTTAAAGATGCTGGTGCAGACCATGTGGAAGTCTGCCAGACCAAGGGGTATCCTATCGTTTACGGAGATAAAATTTTAGATACAGACCTGCCGACAGTTCTGGTGTACGGACATTATGACGTTCAGCCCGCAGATCCGCTGGAATTATGGACCAAGCCTCCTTTTGAGCCCTATATTGAAAAAACGGAGCTTCACCCTGACGGAGCAATTTTCGCACGAGGTTCTGCAGACGATAAAGGCCAGTTTTTCATGCATCTTAAGGCTTTTGAAGCGATGATGAAAACAAATACGCTTCCCTGCAATGTTAAATTTATTTTAGAAGGTGAAGAAGAAGTGGGCTCGATAAGTCTGGGCGATTTCGTTAATGAAAATAAGGAAAAATTAGCCTGCGACTGTATCCTGATTTCAGATACGCATATTTACAGCAACGAGCAGCCAACGGTAACTACAGGATTGAGAGGCTTAAGCTACGTGGAAGTTGAAGTTGAAGGCCCGAACAGAGACCTTCATTCCGGACTTTACGGAGGCGCAGTCCCAAACCCGATTCATGTGCTTTCCAGAATGATCGCCAATCTGATTGATGAAGACGGACATATCACCATTGACGGCTTTTATGACAATGTAGAAGCAGTTTCCGATGCGGACAGAGCTGATATGAATAAGCTGAAAGACAATCCTGAAGAATTCAAAAAATCCATCGGATTGAGTGGAGTGGAAGGCGAAAAAGGATATACCACACTTGAAAGAACCTCCATCCGTCCTACACTAGACTGTAACGGAATCTGGGGCGGATATACCGGGGAAGGAGCAAAAACAGTGATTCCTTCCAAAGCTTTTGCAAAAATTTCAATGCGTCTGGTGCCATATCAGACTCCGGAAGAAATCACAGAGAAGTTTACAGCCTATTTTAAGAAAATTGCTCCGGACAATGTTAAAGTAAAAGTGACCCCGCACCACGGAGGAATGCCATACGTTTTGCCAACAGCAACCAAAGAATTTTCAGCAGCAAAACAGGCAATGGAAACCGCTTTCGGAAAAGAAGTTCTTCCGTACAGAGGTGGTGGAAGTATTCCAATCACAGCCATGTTTGAGCAGGTACTGGGTGCTAAATCTGTTTTGATGGGATTTGGATTGGATTCAGATGCGATCCACTCTCCAAACGAACATTACGGATTGTTCAATTTCTATAAAGGTATTGAAAGTATTCCGCTGTTCTTTGATAATTATGCGAAGTAATATCTCACAAAACATAAGAATTTCTAAAATATTTTAGAAATTCTTATGTTAAAAGTTTTAAAAACTCCTTTAAAATGTATATTTTTAACAACTAAATCAAAATATTTTAAAATGAGAAAATTTTATCTACTTGCGTTTTCGCTAATTTCAGCAATTTCTTTTGCCCAACAAACAATTTCTTTTGAGTCAGGTGAAGGATATACAGCTGGGAATATTGATGCCCAACAGGGCTGGACTACCACAGGCACGGCAGCCGGACAACCTAATGTAGCAAATCAAACGGTATCTACAGAACAGTTTGTAGGCGGTGTACGCTCATTAAAGATTACCAAAGAAACTGCATTTCCTGGACAACAAAACCCTATTGTTGGAGCTTTTAAACAAATAGGCTCTTCTATACCTTATAACAATTTTACTTTGTCGTTTGATATTCGAATTACTGAGCAGGCAGCTACAGCATCACTTTTTGAATTTCAAACCGTAGGTACAGGACCTGCTGGAGGTGTATATGTTATCCGCTTAAGATTTAATGAAACAGGTACTATTACTGCGGCTCAGACTACAGGAACAACTTCTACTTTTGCAGCAACTACCGGAACCTGGAGTCCAAATGTGTGGTATAGAGTAAAAATTGTTGGTAATGCAACCGGTTTAACTTATTCTTTAAACGGAGCTCAGATTTATTCAGGTAACTTCTTCCAGAATTATCCTTTTACTGAAATGCGTTTTGTTCATGATAATTATTCTGGAAGTGCTTATATTGACAGAATTGCAATTAATAATGAAGCTTCACTGTCTGTAAAAGATGATGTGAAAATTGTAAAAAATATGTTGTCAATTTATCCTAATCCAACTACGGATATTATAAACATCAAAACAGATACTAAGATAAACGCAGTGTCTGTTACGGATCTTACAGGTAGAAAGATAAACGTAAAGTTAGACGGTGATAAAGTAGATGTAAGAAGTCTTACTGCCGGAACTTATTTAATCAGCGTAGAAACTAAAGATGGAATTTCTACAGAAAAATTCATCAAAAAATAAATTACTGACAAATGTTAGTTAGTAAAAACGCTCCAATCGGAGCGTTTTTCTTATTTTTAAGAACTAAATCTAAAATTATGATAGAAAATAAAGTTGCTTATATTACAGGCGGGACAAAAGGCATTGGCTTGGGGATTGCAAAAATTTTACTTGAAAACGGAGCTTCAGTAGCATTTTCGGGAAGAAAGAAAGATGAAGTGGAAAAAGTAGAGCAGGAGCTGAAACAATATTCAGATAATGTTCTGGGGATTGTTTCCGATGTAAGAAGCCTGGAAAATGAAGCAGCAGCAGTACAGCATATCAAAGAAAAATTCGGGAAGCTTGATTTTGTTATTGCCAATGCAGGACTGGGTGTTTTCAAGCCGGTAGACCAGCTGACGGCAGAAGAATGGAACGACATGATTGAAACCAATCTGACAGGCGTTTTTTATACGCTGAAAGCTTCTGTGGAAGAACTTAAAAAGACAGAAGGATATTATATCACCATTGCAAGTCTGGCAGGTGCAAATTTCTTTGAAAACGGATCAGGATACAATGCTTCGAAATTTGGAGTGGTGGGCTTTACCCAGGCTGCCATGATCGATTTAAGGAAGTATAACATCAAATCAACGGTTATTATGCCCGGTTCCGTAGCTACCCATTTCAATGGAAATGTCCCGTCAGATAAAGATGCGTGGAAAATCCAGCCCGAAGATATGGGCAATCTGATTCTGGACATTTTAAAAATGAATCCGAGGGTTTTACCCAGCAAGATTGAGTTCAGGGCAACAAAGCCGGCCAACTGAAAAACATCTAATGCGCTGAATAATAAATTCATAAGTATTATGCATGCATAATATATTTTTTATTTATATTAGCAAGGTAAATTTAAACAGAATTCCGGTATGAAATTTAAGGTTTATATCGGGAGAAACAATAAACAGTACACATGAAACCGAAATGTTTCATAGCGCAACGAAAAATTTAAAACAACATATATGAAAATATTAGTTTGTATAAGTAGTGTTCCGGATACTACTTCCAAAATTAACTTTACAGCAGATAAATCTGCTTTCGACAAAAACGGTATTCAGTGGGTGATCAACCCGTTAGATGAATTTGCATTGACAAAAGCCATTAAGCTTCAGGAATCCCAGGGTGCAACGGTAACGGTAATCAATGTAGGGGATGCTGTTACAGAACCTGTGATCAGAAAAGCTCTGGCCATCGGTGCCAATGATGCGGTAAGGGTAAACCTTGATCCTAAAGACAGCTATTCTACAGCAAAAGAAATTGCTGCGGTGGCTCAGAACGGCGGTTATGATTTAATCCTTTGTGGTAAAGAATCTATCGATTATAACGGTGGTTCTGTTCCGGGAATGGTGGCACAGCTGTTAAACCAGCCTTTTGTAAATGCATCCGTAGGTCTTGATATAAACGGAGCTGAAGCAACAGCCGTAAGAGAAATTGAAGGCGGGAAAGAAACCATCTCTGTAAAATTACCGGCAGTTATCGCAGGACAGAAAGGGTTGGTGGATGAAAAAGATTTGATTATCCCGAATATGAGAGGAATTATGTCGGCCAGAACAAAACCTTTGCAGGTAGTAGAAGCCACTTCTTCTGAAGTGAAAGTGCAGGGTGTTTCTTATGACAGCGTTCCGCCGAGGGCAGCCGTGAAAATGGTTTCTCCGGATAACCTGGATGAACTGGTAAGATTGCTTCACGAAGAAGCGAAGGTAATCTAAAATTGAAAGCCGGAAATCAGAAGAGGAAAGTTTTAATTCAGCTTTTGAGTCCCATCTTTTCAATTATTAAATTTTTAATCTTTAAATTAATTTAAAATGGCAGTATTCGTATACGCAGAAAATATAAACGGAGTTTACAAAAAGGCGGCTTTTGAAGCGGTTTCCTATGCCAAATCAGTAGCAGATAAGGCAGGTGAAACGGTTACGGCAATTTCTGTAAATCCTACAGATTCTTCAGATTTATTGTATAAGTATGGAGCATCGAATGTAATCAATATCAAAGACGAAGGTCTTAAAAACTTTTCAGCAAAAGCTTATGCACAGGCTGTAAAAGAAGTGTCAGACGGAAACATTATCGTTTTCCCTCACACCACGGATGCGTCTTCCATTGCTCCGATGCTGGCAGTAATGAACGGGTATTCTTTAATTACCAATGTGCTGGAAACTCCGGAAAGCGTTTCTCCGCTTCAGGTGAAGAGAAGGGCATTTTCAGGAAAAGGTTTCATGCATGCCAAAGCGGAAGGAACGGGTGTAATCATCACAGTGTCCCAGAATGCTTTCGGGGTGAAGGAAAACCCGGTATCAGGTTCTGAAGAAGTAAAGGAATTATCTGTTGCCAATGAAGATACGAAAGTAATTTCTCACGAACAGAGTTCAGGGAAATTGGATCTTAAAGAAGCGGAAATCGTAGTATCTGCAGGAAGAGGGATGAAAGGTCCTGAAAACTGGGGAATGATCGAAGATTTGGCAGGCGTTCTTGGAGCGGCTACAGCATGTTCCAAACCCGTTTCAGATATCGGATGGAGGCCTCATACAGAACACGTAGGGCAGACCGGTAAAGCAATTGCCCCGAATCTGTACATTGCGGTAGGGATTTCAGGAGCAATCCAGCATTTGGCCGGAGTAAACTCTTCCAAAACAATTGTTGTTATTAACAGTGATCCTGAATCTCCTTTTTATAAATCAGCAGATTACGGTGTTGTAGGGGATGCTTTCCAGATTATTCCTGCTTTAACAGAGAAGATCAAAGCACTTAAAGGATAAAATACCGTTATTGTATTTGCCTTGCAGATCAATAATGAATTTAAAACCATAACGAAGTTAATTCACATATAAAAGCCCCTTCCCGGGCTTTTATTTTTGTCTAAAAAGTAAAAAAAATTTTGAAAATTAATCTATATTTGTAGCCATGGATTATAAACAGCTAATTATTCGCGGAATATCGTACAGCCAGACTCAATCCGGGGCGTACGCATTGTTATTGGAACATGAAGAAACTCATATAAAGCTACCTGTTGTTATAGGGAATTTCGAGGCGCAATCCATTTCCCTCGGCCTGGAGAAAGACATTCATCCGCCCCGTCCTCTTACCCATGATTTGTTTACAAAATTTATTGTTTCTGCCAATTATGAACTGGTGTCCGTAATCATTTATCAGATTGTAGACGGCGTGTTTTTTTCAAATATCAATTTTAAAAATAAAAGCAACGAAGAAGAGCTGATTCTTGATGCCCGGACTTCTGATGCGGTGGCCATGGCCGTAAGGTTTGATGCCCCGATCTTTACTACCCAGCAGGTACTTAATGAAGCCGGAATTTTGCTGGAACTGGAAGATGTATCCAAAGAAGAACAGCCGTTTTCAGAAACCCTTCAGACTGAAGAAGATAATTTAAAGTCCGTTTCCATGGAAGAGCTTCAGAAATTACTGGAGGAAGCCGTAAAAGAAGAAGACTTCGATACCGCTCTGGAGATTCAGGAAGAAATCAAAAGAAGAAAAAAGAAAATCGATTAAGATATTATATATAAATAATGAGTTTAAAATTACGATTGACCGTCCTCAGTTTTCTGCAGTTCTTCGTTTGGGGTGCATGGCTGATTACAATAGCGAACTTCTGGTTCGGTACCAAACATTGGGATGGTGCACAGTTCGGTGCTGTCTTCGGAACGATGGGGATCGCCTCCATCTTTATGCCGACCATCACCGGAATTATAGCCGACCGATGGATCAATGCAGAACGGATTTTTTCAGTTTTACATATACTTTATGGGATCGTACTTTTCATCCTGCCGCATTCTACAGACCCTGATTCTTTTTTTTATATCATGCTTCTGGCCATGTGCTTCTACATGCCGACTATCGCCTTGGCCAATTCTATTTCTTATACAATCCTTAAGAACAGCGATCTGGACGTGGTTAAAGATTTTCCGCCGATCCGGGTTTGGGGAACCATCGGGTTTATTGTGGCGATGTGGATCACCAATCTTACCGGAAATAAAGCTACAGAAGGTCAATTCTATATTGCCGGAGCCGTGGCTGTTTTCTTAGGAATTTATGCCCTGACATTACCGAAATGCCCGCCGCAGAAGTTGATTGATAAAGATGCTCCTTTGACGGAACAGTTAGGCCTTAATGCCTTTAAGCTGTTTAAAGATTATAAAACCGCATTATTTTTCCTGTTCTCTATGTTACTGGGAGCTGCATTGCAGCTGACCAATGCGTACGGGGATGTTTTCCTGAGTGAGTTTGAACATTTCCCGAAATATTCAGATTCTTTTGTTGTGCAGAGGTCAACCATTATTATGTCGATTTCCCAGGTTTCTGAAACATTATTCATATTGGCGATCCCATTCTTTTTGAAACGATACGGAATTAAAAAAGTAATGCTGATATCAATGTTTGCATGGGTATTAAGATTCGGGTTCTTTGCATATGGGATCCCTGAAGGATATGGATTAAGTTTAATTGTCCTTTCATGTATTGTTTACGGGATGGCATTTGATTTCTTTAATATTTCTGGGTCGCTTTTTGTGGAAACCACTACAGATAAAAAAATCCGTTCTTCAGCGCAGGGACTATTCATGATGATGACCAACGGCTTTGGAGCCGTATTCGGAAGTTATGCTGCGGGCTGGGCAATTGATAAATTCTTCACTCATAAATTTACCACGGCATCTTCTCTGTCCACGTATTTAGAGACTACGCCGGATAATCCTACTTTTTTACAAATTCTGAAAAAGAGTTTCAATGCAGTCGTTAATTCGGATGGGACACTGTCGTCAGCTGTTATGGTAAAAGACTGGCAGAATATCTGGCTTTCTTTTGCTGCCTATGCTTTAATTCTTGCTGTTTTGTTTGCTGTTCTGTTCAGGCACAAACACAACCCCGCAGAAATTGCAGAGATCAAACATTAATTTTATAGTATTGATAATTAATAAATTAAATTGCATTTTTTTTAAAAGTGCAATTTTTTTTGTTTTTAAGGCAACCTTTTAGAAAATAGTGCGTCTTACAGATAGAAACTGAAACATGAGGAATCTGGAACAGAATTTTAAACTGGCAAAAGAACAGGACCGGCGGGGGCAGAAGGCTCTCTACGAAATGTTTTCGGCGAAAATGCTGGCCATTGCAAATTCTTATGTCAACAACATCCATGATGCAGAAGACATCTTAATGAATTCCTTTTTTACCTGTTTTTCTAAAATTGACGACTGCAGGGAATGGAAAAGCTTCCAGTTCTGGCTGAGGAAAATTGTGGTGAATAATTCCATCAACTTTATCCGGAAAAGCAAAAATATTCTGTATACCGATGTAGAAGTTGAAGAAATTGGAAATGTTGATCAGTCGTGGGATGAAGAAGAAATGGAAGAGCTCAATATGGAAGAAATTTTTTCTGCAATGCCGGACGGCTACAGGCTGATTTTTAACCTGTATGTATTTGAAGAAAAAAAGCATCACGAAATTGCAGAAATCCTGAATATTTCTGAAGGCACCAGCAAAAGCCAGCTGAGCAAATCTAAAAAATGGATTGTAGACTTTTTAAAAAAAAGAAAAGATGAAAAAAAATATGCTGAATAAATGGAAGTCTGATTATGAAGGACTCGAAATAAAACCTTCAGCAGATCTTTGGGACAGGCTGGATCATCAACTGGACAGTCATAAGAAAAGCGAACCCAGGTCTTACGGGCAATGGTGGAAGTATGCTGCCATCATATTGATGATGGTTTCTGTAGGAACGTTGCTTTATTTTAATGGATATAAAAACGCGATTGATGATAAACAAACAAAGGTAACCGCAAAAAAAACCTTAAAAAATAAAATAAACCCAATAAATGTAGATTCTGAACACCGGAATACACTTTTAAATCAGGAAGTTCTTGAAGGAAAAACAGATCAAGTCGTAGCAGAAATTCCGGAAGGTAATACACCTGAAGTTTCTGTTCAGAAGAAAGAAGAAATAAGGAATCAGGACCGGGATCAATCCCAGACTCAGGTTTTCGTACAGCAGCAGATAAACAAGGCTCAGCCTGAAATCATCATCAATAAAAATGAAAAAGCAGCAGAATTTACTCAGAATCCTGTTGTTTTAGCAGAAACAAAAAAAACAAAACCGGGTTACATTAATGCAGATGAACTTCTTCTGGGCAGGGAATTTGACAAGACCCGCGAGAATACAGCGAAGGAAGAAAGAAAATTTGGAGTATTCAGACTTAAAAAAGTCGTTCCCAATGTAGACAATGTCACCGTCCTGGGTGTGAAAGTCTACATCGATCCAAAATAAATATCAGACATTTTAAAAATTATAATACTGTTCATATAAAAGAACGGTGCCTAACCCTGACTAAAACTTAAAAAATATATGAAAACTAAATGGGCATTATTAACGGCTGTCTTGGCATTTTCGTACACTTTTTCACAGGAAAGACCGATGAGTCCGCAATTAAAAAGCTACTCGAAAAAAGTTGACAGCATTGTGGTTTCAGAAAAAACGAAAATGAATACCGAGCTGGATCAACTGGATAAAAACTATCAGGAGAAAAAAATAACCTCTGATGAAAAGCAGAAGCAGAGAACGGAGATTGCCGGAAGGTATGAAGAAATTATCAATGATAAAATAACCGCTCAGCAGGCGGATCTTGAAACAGCCACCCGGGAAACAGTAAAGGATATCGTGATGGGAAAATCAAGAGATCAGTCACTGGATCTTTTCTCTCAGAATAATGCCGTGCTTACCCTAAATTCATCCCGCGACAGGACGATTAAAGAGCTTTTAAACACGTTTACTTTTAACATCAGTTTCGGTGTTATGAATCTTACCGGATCCGCTTCATCACTGGCCATCAATAATGATGAATCCCGGATTAGAGTAGGCAGATCCAGTTCTTCGCAGATGGAATTCAGGCTGACCAGGCAGCTTGGATCATTAACATCCCCGGTATTCTACCGGATCGGTCTGGGATACAGAGTAGATGTTCTTTCACCGGAGAAGCCGAAAGTATTTGTACAGGACGGTAAACCCGATCTTTACCTCACAGACTTCCAGGGCGGAACCCTTAGAAAGTCTTATTTAAGAAACTATTATGCTGTAGTGCCTTTGGATTTTGTTTTTGTTCTGAATCCCAGATATACAGTGGAGAACAATGAAAAAATGCTTGATAATTCTAAAGGGAATTTGAGGTTTACCGCAGGAATTTACGGTGGTATCAGAGCTGCAACCCAGAACTATATTTTCTATAAGGATGAAGAAGGCAATAAAATAAAAAACAGGGAAGCCATATCAGATCCTGTCAACAGGTTCCTTTTTGGGGGGAAACTTTCACTGGGATATGGTGCATTGAACATCTTCATAAAAAAAGATTTTACACCGATATTTAATGATCATGCAAAAATTGATAATAAATACGGCATTCAGGTAGGTCTGGAGCTTCTTTATTTAGATTTTTAATATCAATGGATCGTATAGAAAAACACATTTTTAGGAATGTGTTTTTTTTTGTATTTTGGTACTTTAAGAAATATGAAAAACATTCAGTTATTAGGTTTATTGATGGTAGTCGCAGGAAGCTTTCTGCCATTGGTTCATATTCCCGTTGTAGGAAACTGGAACTACTGGAAACTTGATCATTTTTTGGCCGTAGCCTGTTGGATTCTTTCTGCAGGCGCCTTATTTGGGATTGTAAACAACAGGGCAGGAGCAGCAAAGATTTTTGCGGTTCTCTTAATTATTCTGTTTTCGTTTACCTTGTTTGCCGTAAAGTATCAGGCTTCCAAATATTTCAGCTTTATGCCTTTTGTATCATGGCAGGATAAGCTGGCCGGGATTGTAAAAATAAAATGGGGCTGGATTGTAGAATTTTCAGGAGCTCTGATTATTATCCTGGCAAAAAATAACAAATCAGACAGATAATTTCAGAACACTTAATAATTGAGTTTAAATTAAAAAGAATTAAAATAAATATATAATATACACATGAAAGAGGTATTCATCGTTTCCGCAGTAAGAACCCCGATGGGAAGTTTTATGGGAAGTTTATCAACAGTTCCGGCTACAAAATTAGGAGCTGTTGCGGTAAAAGGAGCATTAGACAAAATCGGCCTGGATCCGAAATCGGTTCAGGAAATTTATATGGGGAACGTTTTACAGGCGGGAGAAGGACAGGCGCCGGCCCGTCAGGTTGCCATAGGGGCAGGTCTTTCTATTGAAACGCCTTCCACTACGGTAAATAAAGTTTGTGCTTCAGGGATGAAGGCGGTTACCATGGCGGCTCAGGCCATCAAAGCCGGTGATGCAGACGTTATTGTTGCAGGAGGAATGGAAAATATGTCTTCCGTGCCGCATTACTACAATGCAAGAAATGCAGCCAAATTAGGAGATGTGAAAATGCAGGACGGAATGGTCTTAGACGGTCTTACAGACGTTTATAATAAAGTACACATGGGCGTTTGCGCAGAAAAGTGTGCCGTTGACTACAGTTTCTCAAGAGAAGACCAGGATCAGTTTGCCATTGAATCATACACAAGAGCTGCCAAAGCATGGAGCGAAGGAAAGTTTGCGGATGAGGTAGTTGCGGTTGAGATCCCTCAAAGAAAAGGAGATGCCATCGTTTTTGCTGAAGATGAAGAATATAAGGCTGTGAAATTTGATAAAATTCCTACACTTCCTACCGTTTTCAAAAAAGAAGAAGGTACGGTAACGGCAGCCAATGCATCTACCCTTAATGACGGTGCTTCTGCGTTAATCCTTGTTTCAAAAGAGAAAATGGAAGAATTAGGGCTTAAGCCGCTGGCAAGAATCGTTTCTTATGCTGATGCTGCCCAGGCACCTGAAGACTTCACGACTGCACCTTCAAAAGCATTACCGATTGCACTTAAGAAAGCAGGTCTGGAACTTACCGACATTGATTTCTTCGAATTCAACGAGGCATTCTCTGTAGTAGGTCTGGCCAATAATAAGATTTTAGGATTGGATGCTGCCAAAGTAAATATTCATGGAGGAGCAGTAGCCCTTGGCCACCCGCTGGGAAGTTCAGGATCAAGAATTATTGTGACGCTGATTAATATTTTGAAGCAGAACAACGGGAAATACGGTGCTGCAGCCATCTGTAACGGTGGTGGCGGTGCTTCTGCCATTGTTATTGAAAACATGCAGTAATTATTTTCAACATAATAAATACATCCGGAAGTTCAGGCTTTCGGATTTTTTGTTTTAAGGTCTGATCACTGTTAATCCAAAATTTAAAGCTTATCATATAAGAATTGAAACTTTCATTTTGAGATAGAAAAAAATAATTCCTGATGTCATTTGAATCAAGTAAGATCAACACAATAATTATAATAAAGCAGACCGGAAAAGCACCCGTATTTTAACGCAACAATAAAATTGATCCTAAAAAAAATAAAAACCACCGAATATGCAATGGTTTTTCTATTTTTGTGCTACTAATATATATTTGAAATGTCTGAAATTGAGCATCTGCAAACTCAAAACATTAAGAATAACCCGAAAATCATGAAAGCATGGGCAGTCTATGACTGGGCCAACTCGGTGTATTCTCTGGTTATTACTTCCACTATTTTCCCGATTTACTATTCCATTCTTACGACTGCTTATGAAAAAAAGGAGTATGTAGAGGAAACGAAAACCTGGATTGATGTCCCGGTACGACACATGATCAAAATTTTCGGGAAAGAATACCAGCCGGATGCCGTGTACGGATATTCACTGACGATCTCGTTTTTTATCGTTGTTCTGCTGTCACCGTTTTTATCTTCTCTGGCAGATACCATCGGAAATAAAAAATCTTTCCTTCAGTTTTTCTGTTACCTGGGAGCTACTTCATGTATGGGATTGGCTATGTTTACCGGAATGCACAATGTCTTTCTGGGTCTGCTGTTCAGTATTACGGCCAGTGTAGGATTCTGGGGAAGTCTCGTATTTTATAATTCTTTTCTGCCGGATATTGCAACACGGGATAAACAGGATGCACTTTCTGCAAAAGGGTATGTGTACGGATACATCGGTTCCGTAGTGTTGGTGGTGATCTGTTTATTACTGATCCAGGTTTTCGCCAAAGGCCCCGAGCAGCAGTTGTTGTTTACCAGAATCAGCTTTCTGTTTACAGGAGCATGGTGGTTCGGTTTTTCCCAGTATACGTTCAAGCACCTGCCTCAGTTTGGTGATGTGAAGGAGAAGCTTCCGAAAGATCTGGTTTTACTGAATTATAAAAATATTTTTAAAAGACATGAAGACCAGGGAGGTTTTTTTGAAGTGTTGAAAGACAACATGAGCTTCTATAAAGACATTGCTAAGGAAAGTTTCCATGAACTTTTCAAAGTCGGGAAAGAACTTTTCAAACACAGGAACCTGAAATTCTTTTTATCGAGTTTCTTTTTTTACAGTGTGGGGATGCAGACGATTTTCCTGATGGCTACATTGTTCGGGAAAAGTGAAATCAATCTTCCTCAGGATAAACTGATCGGGACACTGTTGATTATCCAGATCGAAGCCATTATCGGTGCCGTGGTTTTCTCAAGACTATCAAGAAAAATAGGAAATAAAAACGTTATTTCCATTGCTATTGTTTTATGGATTGTTGCCTGTATCTGGGCATATTTTCTGAATAAGGAAAACCCGACTGTAGAATACCAGTTTTATGGGGTAGCAGCAGTGGTAGGTCTTGTAATGGGCGGCCTTCAGGCGATGTCACGGTCTACCTATTCTAAATTGCTTCCGGAAAATTCCATGGAAAATACAACATTTTTCAGCTTTTACGATGTTCTGGAAAAAATTGCCATCATTGTAGGAACCTTTGTCTTTGCTTTATTTATTGATAAATATGATGCATTGATCAGGATTTTTGCAAAAATTGACATCACGCTTCCTTCAGCATCGGGGATGAGGTTCGCCGCTTTCTCTATGGCGCTGTTCTTCTTTGTAGGACTGATTTTAATCCGGTTTATGAAACTGAATACACAGAAAAAATAATCAGAAAATAATTTTAAGAAGGACGCTTTTAAAGCGTCCTTTTTTTGTTTAAACCCAGCACAGTATTGTAAATATTATATAGCAATCAGCAGTTCTGTTTGTTATAAAATTTTAATTTGATTAAAACAATAATAAATAGTCATAACAAACATATTTTTTTTGTTAATTTGTAAATTCTAATTAATCGTAACAATGATAAAAAAAATTCTTGTATTCTGTATTCTTCAGTGTATGGTCCTGGGCTTTTCCCAAAACATAAGGCCCATTGCCCAGAAAGTTTCAGAATACCATGCTCAGAAGAAAAATTTCGAAAAATTTGATCTGTTTACAACAGATAATGCATCAGACAAATTAGCTGAATACAAGAGATCGGCTACAGATATTTCTGTAATCCGTGTAAACAGCAAGCAGCTGAAAAAACTGGTTTACGATAAACCGGAATACCTGGAAGTATCTTTCCCTTTTGACGGGAAGCAGATTACCATGGAACTGTACAGAAACCAGATTTTCACCAATGATTTCAAAGTAACAACCAATACGGGAGAAATCGTAAATTATACGCCCGGAGTCTATTATCAGGGGATCGTAAAAGGAGACAGCCAGTCCGTTGTTGCCTTCAGTTTTTTTGATAATGATATCGTAGGGGTGGCTTCAACGCCGGAACTGGGGAATATCATTGTAGGAAAAGTAAAAAATTCCGAAGACTTTGTCAGCTATTCAGATTCAAAATTAACGGGGATAAATCCTTTTGTCTGCGGAATTGACGAACTGGCAGAAAACCAGAAGCAGAAAGTGTCTTTTGATCCGGATGCACAGAAAAATACGGGAAAGGCCCTGATACAGAACTGTGTGAGAGTCTATTATGAAATTTGCTACACACCGTATGTAAACAACGGTTCCAGCACTACGACCACATCAAACTGGCTGACGGCTATCCATAACAATATAGCCACACTTTATACCAATGACGATGTAAGGATTGCCCTGAACGAGATTTTTATCTGGACTACCGCAGATCCTTATACCGGAGCACCCGGAGCTAACCTCGCAAGCTTCAGAACAAACAGACAGACGTTCAATGGAGATCTGGCTCACCTGGTGAATCAGCCTTCCACTACAAGTGTGGCGTATGTAAATTCACTGTGTACAACAAGCCGGCATGCCTACTCTGGAGCTTCCCAGACGTACAATAACGTTCCGGTTTATTCATGGACAATCATGGCGATGACTCACGAAATGGGCCACAGCTTAGGTTCTCCACATACCCATGCCTGTGCGTGGAACGGAAACAATACAGCTATTGACGGATGCGGTCCGGCAGCAGGTGCGAACGAAGGCTGTAACGGTCCTATTCCTTCCACCGCAGTAAAAGGAACAATTATGAGTTATTGCCATTTGATTTCAGGAGTCGGGATTAACTTTACCAACGGATTCGGCCCTCAGCCGGGTGCCTTGATCAGGAATACCGTAGATTCCAAGGCTTGCCTGGGAACAAACTGTACAACGGCCTGTTCTACAACTATTACCGGTCTGTCTGTTTCAAATATTACACAGATTTCTGCAAATGCAGCATTTACAGATGCTACTTCTGCTTCATGGAAATATAAACTGACGAAATTTGACGGAACCCCGGTATCAACAGGAACTACGGCTACACAATCATTCAGCTTTTCAAGCCTTCAGCCGGCGACTTATTATTTATTATCAGTAGGAACAAACTGTTCTGCAGGATACCAGAGGACACAATTGTTCATGACGGATGCCGACTGGTGTGGCGGAGCTTCATTTACAGATGCCGGAGGAACGACAGGAAATTACGGCGATAACCAGACGACTGTAAAAACATTCTACCCAAGCTCAGGTGCATTAAGCATGAGTTTTACGGAATTCTCGCTGGAGGATGGCTATGATTATATGTATATTTATAACGGTCCTTCTACTGCCTCGCCGATGTTTGCCACAGGAAATGCTTTAACAGGAACTGTAGTGCCCGGAACTTTTACATCAACACACCCTTCAGGAGCAATTACCGTGAGGTTCGTATCAGATCCCGAAGTGAATGAAAGCGGATGGAAAGCAAATTTCTCATGTGCAGTACTGGCCGTGGAAGATGTGAATACAAAGGATAATTCAGTAAGTATTTATCCGAACCCGGCAAGAAATATTATTACCATTTCTTCCAAAGATGCTTTAAAATCATTTAAGATGTATGATGAAGCAGGAAGACTGATTAAATCAGAATCTTCTTTAAAAGGAACTAAGATTGATATTAATATTTCTTCTGTACAGACCGGAAATTATGTAGTAACCATAGAAACGGAAAAACAGAAAGTCACTAAGAAACTGATTAAACAGTAAATTTAAATAACAAGAAAGCCTGATTTTTATCAGGCTTTTTTTTATGCCTGATCTATCATTCAAATTCTTGATCTGCCGTTTTAAAATGCATCACAATTCGGCGTGGATTTTGCATATATTCAGCAGAATAATCATAAATTTGCAGAAATTTATTTACCCTCATAAAATGACGAACCCTTTATTTTACGCAAAAATCATTTTGTTCGGCGAGTACGGCATGATTGAAGATTCTCAGGGGCTTGTAGTTCCCTACAGTTTTTATAAAGGGGCGCTGAAGTTTTCAGATCTCGGTTCTGAGTTTGAAAAAAAATCAAATCAGCATCTTCAGAAATATTCGGATTTCCTTTCAGTACTGAATCTGTCAGATGAATTTAAACTTGATATTGAAAGATTTAAAAAAGATATTCAGGACGGGCTTTTCTTTGATTCCAATATTCCGCAGGGATATGGAGTAGGAAGTTCAGGTGCTTTGGTAGCCGCAATTTTTGAAAGATATTCGGTCAGTAAATTAAATCCTGAAAGTATTTCCAAAGATAACCTGAAACAGTTAAAAGCTGTTTTCGGAGAAATGGAAAGCTATTTCCACGGCAAAAGTTCAGGGATGGATCCTTTGATCTGTTACATGAACCTGCCGATTCTTATTGAAAACAGAGAGAACTTAGATAAGGTAGCCATTCCGGACGGTGAAGAAGGGAAAGGGGCCATTTTTTTAATTGACTCAGGAATTACAGGCGAAACAGGCCCGATGATCCAGATCTTCTTTGAAAAAATGAAGACTGAAGGGTTCCGCAAAACTTTAAAAGAGGAGTTTATCCGCTACAACAATGCCTGTATTGATTCTTTCCTGAAAAAAGATATGAATCCGTTTTTCAGAAACCTTAAAAAGCTTTCCTATTGGGCTTATGAACATTTCCGCCCGATGATCCCGGAGAGTATTTTTAATATCTGGAAAAAAGGACTGGATTCCAATGCGTATTATCTTAAGCTCTGCGGAAGCGGCGGCGGCGGTTATATATTAGGTTTCACCAAAGATTACGAAAAAGCAGAGAAAATGCTTGACGGCTTCCAGAAAGAAGTGATTTACAGATTCTAAACTGTTGTGAATGAATTCTGAAAAAGAAACTTTCCAACAGAGAAATTATATCCAAAAATCTTTTTTTTACAGATTTTCACAATTTGTGGGCTTTCTTTTGGGAGCCCGCTTTTTTGTTGCCATCCTGCTTACTTTTGCGCTGTACGTATCTACGTTCTTCCTGTTCAACCAGGATGAAACATTCAGGAAATTCGTTTTTGATTTTAAGGTCCACGGCATTATTTTCTGCACGGTTCTTACCATTCTGGCCGGCGGAATCATCAACCAGTTTTATGATTTTGAAAAAGACCATATTGTAAAGCCTTTCCGGACGAGGATCCAGAGCTTTATCAAACAGAAATATTTCCTGTATGCATATCTGTTTCTAAGTGCAGTTTCCCTTGGGGTAGCATGGATGATCTCGCACAGGGTTTTTGTCTTTTTTTTGGTCTATCAGTTTTTCATGTGGCTGTACAGCCATAAGCTCAGCCGCCTGTTAATTTTAAACAATCTTACCTTTGTGAGCCTTACGCTTTATCCGTTTTTCGGGATGATGGTATATTATGAAACCTTTTCAAAGAAGGTTCTGTTAATGGCAGTGTTTCTGTTTTTGATCCTTCTGTGCATTGATATCGTAAAAGACACATTAACGAAGAGTGTTGACAAAGCCTTTGGTTATACTACAGTCCCGAACTATTTTTCAAACAGAACTACCAAAGCAATTATCGTTTCACTGCTGGTGATTACCATGGCGGTTTCGATGAAAATAATAATGAGGACCGGAATTTCCGGGTTTATGGCTTATTACTTTACAGGAGGACTGTTTGTTCTTATCCTCTGTATTTATCTGATACTTAACCACTCAAGGAAAAGCAAATTCCTGACCCTCAATATTCTGAGATTTTGGGTTTTTGCAGGAATTATCGCGATGCTCCTTAATGGGATCGAAGGTAAATTATAGAAAAATTTCTTTAAAAAACCTTCTCTTATTGCTACATTTGCAGAACCTAAAATTTATATAAATAATGCCCATTTTTAACGATACTAAAGTTGCATTTGCGGACAAAACCGATGCACAGTTAAAGAAAGCGTATTGGATGTTCAGGATGATTGAACAGCCGGCCCTTACCAAAGTAGGAACTTCCGTGCTCAATTTCACGGTTCATCATAACTTTCCTTTTGTTGGCGGAATTGTAAAAAATACTTTATTCGAACAGTTTTGCGGCGGTGAAACCCGTGAAGAAAGCATGAAAGTTGTAAAGCAGCTCTTCAAAAGAGGCGTGGGAAGTATCTTTGATTATTCTATCGAAGGTAAGGAAGATGAAGAAACCTTTGATGCAGTTTGCCGTGAGATTAAAGATATCGTAAGATTTTCTGTGGGTAATCCTGCAATTCCTTTTATTGTTTTTAAACCGACCGCATTCGGAAGGATTGACCTGTATGAAGCGGTAGGAAAGAAAGCAGAACTTACATCAAGCCAGAAAGAAGAATGGGAAAGAGTGGTAAAAAGGTTTGATGAAGTCTGTAAATTATGCCATGAAAATGACAAGAAAGTAATGGTGGATGCAGAGGAAACCTGGATGCAGGATGCAGCGGATCACCTTTGCGAAGAGATGATGGAAAAATACAACTGCGAAAAACCTATTGTGTGGAATACGATCCAGATGTACAGGACCGGTAGGTTGGAATATATGGAAGGACATCTTCAGAGAGCTAAGGAAAAAGCCTATTTTATCGGGTATAAAATTGTCCGTGGCGCATATATGGAGAAGGAAAGAGCAAGGGCAGCAGAGAAAGGATATCCGGATCCGATCCAGCCGAATAAGGAGGCTTCCGATAAAAATTACAATGCAGGAATTGATTTTGTCATGAACCACCCGGATAAAGTTTCAGCGTTCTTCGGGACCCATAATGAAATTTCTTCTGAGCTGGTAATGGACAAAATGAAAGCTAAAAATCTTGAAAACGGCAATCCGAATATCTATTTCGGGCAGCTGTACGGAATGAGCGACAATATCACATTTTACCTGTCTAACAAAGGATATAATGCCACCAAATATCTTCCTTACGGACCGGTGAAAGACGTTGTGCCGTACCTGACAAGAAGAGCCCAGGAAAACACATCCGTTGCAGGACAGACCGGCAGGGAACTCGGACTTATTAAAAAAGAACTTGAAAGAAGAAACCGCAGATAATTAAGCATTTTTCTTAACATAAAAACCTGGTCATTTTCATGATCAGGTTTTTTTACGGCTCAAAACTCTCGAATTTTCCGTTGTCATAAAAAATTACGATACGCTTGATGTTACCCTGCTGGTTTCCAATAGCTTGACTTAGTATTTCGGTTTTTTGATACTCTAATCGCTGAGAATCGGTTATTTTTTCCTGTGCAGGGCCTTGTACATCTTCAGACGATTCTCGCAGATTTATTTTTGAAGGCTCCGGTTCACTTTCTTCCGCCCCGAAATCTTTATCATTGTTGATCATCGTAAAAAGATCGGGAAGTGATGTAGGCGTTGGTTTTTCCTCCTCTGTAATCTCAGCAGGCTCATCATCCGGTTCAACGATTTCTGCCAACTCAGACTTTAACATTTCGCCTTCACCAGTTACCAGCCAGTCCCAAAGGATCTCAGGGAATCTTGATTTTATTTTTATGATAAATTCAAGGGACGGCTTATTTCTACCGGAAGTAATGTGAGAAATAGAAGAACGCTGTACATCGATCTCATCCGCAAATTCAGATGGTGTCAGACGTGAATATTCGATAACCTTGGAAATTCTTTCATTTAAACCCATAAAAACAGTTTATAAATCACTTTACAAATGTAAACATTTAATTTACAAATGCAAAATACAATTGTAAACAAATGTAAATTATTGAAATATACAAAAGTAAACGATTTAAATAACTGATAGACAAATATTTATAATATCTTCCAAATTTTCCTGCATTTTTTATTCAACATACTTTCCCCACGATCCTAACTTCTGATATCTACTTAAAGCAATGGATGAAGTAAACAAAGATATCTTTTATTGACCTGATTATAGATTCAGACATACTTCTAACCGCTGTGAATAGGCGTTTTTAGACCTATAAGCAACCTAATAGAGTAGGGAACCGCTAAATATCTGATTTATTATGCTATTTAATATAGATGAAAGGAAAAAGAGTCTAGAATAATCAGCTATACTCTTTATTTAAGCAGGATACAGAGATTGATTATACACCTGAATTTTTCTCTGGCCGATTTAAGTTACATTTTTAAATTCTATCCGAATTACTGCAAAAATCAGGGATTACATTTCTAAATTATTAACAATTTACAATTGTATACAAGTGTAAACATAAATTTTTCCACACAGAAAATCGTTTAATGTATTTACGCCCAAATGTGAATAAACTGTAAAATTATTGCTTAAAGCTATATTATAATAATGGTTTAATTGAAATCTATAAAATCATGATTTTAAGTATTTTAAATATACATAATTAAATTATATGCAATCCACAATTTTATCAACAGACATATTGTCATTCCATACTGTTTAATAGAATTACGTATGTTAATTTTAATTTTACGCTTAAAAATGTTAAATTTGGTTTTTGTAAACAATTGTCAATGAAATTTGAACAACTCTATCAGCAAACCCCTGATTTCCCAAATCGCTATATTTCCCCTGAAAAATTATTTTATTACTTACAGCACAATCTCAGCGATTATATTCAGCAGATAGGAACGTCGTATCTTAATAAGCCTGTTTATCAGTTGACGGTAGGCTCCGGAGATATTCATATATTGGCATGGTCCCAGATGCACGGCAATGAATCCAATGCCACCCATGCCATGCTCGACCTTTTAACTATAATTGAACAGGCTCCGGAATTAAAGGAGGATCTTTTCAGTAAAATACAGCTTGACTTTATATTTATGCTGAACCCGGACGGTTCCGAAAAATGGATCCGCCTGAATGCAGCCGATATCGATCTGAACCGGGATTTTCACAACGAGGCCAGTAAAGAGATTAAATTCCTGAAAAATGCAGCGGCTTCCAAAAAATATAATTATGCACTGAACCTCCATGAGCAGAGGACGATTTTTACAACAGACGGAATTCATCCGGCGACGCTTTCATTTCTGGCACCTTCCGAAAATGTTGAGCGCACCGTGACAGAGAACAGAAAAAAATGCATGGCTGTTATTGCCGAAGTATACCATCAGCTTAAAGAAATAATCCCGGGTCAGATCGGGAGATACTCTGATGAATTTTATCCGGCTTCCACAGGCGATAATTTTATCAAAGCCGGAATGCCGACCATTTTATTTGAAGGCGGACATTTCATAGATGATTACACCAGAAAAGAAACGCGGAAATATTACACCATTGCCCTTTACTATGCTTTGAAAGCAATCACTGAATTAAACTCAGGAACAGAAGGCTGGGAGACGTATCTGGAAATTCCGGAAAACAAAGAGACGCATTATGATATCATTTACCGGAATGTAAAACTCAATACTGCGCATGAATGTATCCTGGATGTAGCGGTTCAGTATAAAGAAATCAAAGAGGAAGGAAAAGATGAAATATCCTTTGTGCCGTTCGTCATGGAAGTGGGCGATGTAAAGCAGCGGAAAGGATGGAAGGAAATTGACTGCACCGGGAAAAAATTTATTTCCGAAAGCAAATATCCGAAACTGGATGCAGAAGTAAACTTTACCATTGAAGACTAAAAAAGCGGAACAAATTAATTGTTCCGCTTTTTATCCGGTATCCGTTACAGATTATTTAACCTGTTATATTCTTAGGAGTTTTAAAACAGTGGTTAATTAGTCAACCACTTTAATTCCGTTGGCTACAAATCTGATTTCTTCCTTCGGGGCAGTAATCGCGTCGATCTCAGCCTGAGGTTTTTTTGCATCTTCTGCATAATGTTTCTGCTCGTCAACAGAAGTTACTTTTCTCTCTGCCGTACCTTCCAGCACAACATTCTTACCTTTCAAAGCGGTAGGAACAAAAAACGCGTAATCTTTCATTTTTACAAAGAACTGAGAATTGTCTTCAGTCTGGATCGTTAACCAGCATCCTTTTTTCTCACACACATCAGTTACCTTTCCTTTCACAGCAACATTTTCAGCTTTCTTATTATCTTTTTTAAGCTTCTTGCTTAACTTTTCAACTGAAACAGCCTTAGATTCTGCATTAGAAGCAATTCCGCCGCCGTAAGTATCACCGATTACCGCATTTCCTGCCGGAGGACCGAATTTTTTAGACTCCTGTGCAAAAGCAAGAGCTGAAGTACTTAAAGCTGCTGCCAATAATAACGCCTTGAATTTCATTTTTAATATTTTTTTCAAAAGTACTAATAAAATCTGAATCGCAAATTGATAAAATCACATCATATCTTTAAATTATAAATAAACGCTGCAACCAACCGCATAATTATTTATATTTGGTGACTACTAAACTTCATTATGCAGAAAAAATTACAACTCTGGGACGCCATTATGCTGGTGATGGGCTCAATGATCGGAAGCGGGATTTTTATCGTGAGTGCCGATATGATGCGGAACCTTGGTTCCGGGTTCTGGCTGGTCGTTGTCTGGGTAATTACAGCAGTGATGACGGTGGCTGCGGCGATAAGCTACGGAGAACTTTCTGCACTGTTCCCGAAAGCCGGCGGGCAGTATACATATCTAAAAGAGATCTTCGGGAGAAGGATGGGTTTTCTGTATGGCTGGGGATTGTTCACGGTAATCCAGACAGGGACTATTGCGGCTGTGGCTATGGCCTTCGGGAAGTTTACCGCATATCTTGTTCCGGCTTTAAATGATGCGGCCCCGATTTTTCAGAGCGGCGAGTTTAAAATTACCTGGATCCAGATGCTGGCGATTGCCATTATTCTCCTGCTTACCTATATCAATACCAGAGGAGTCGAAAGCGGAAAACTGCTGCAGAATATTTTTACCGGTTCCAAAATCATTGCCCTGTTGGGATTAATTGCGGCCGGCTTTATTCTGGTTGACGTTTCCCATCTGGCAGAAAACTTCAGTTTAGGGACAGACGCTTTCAGCAACCTGACAAAAGATATTTCCGGGAATTTCCTTCAGGAAGGCTGGGAACCTATTGGCGGAATGACCTTGATGGGAGGAATTGCTGCTGCAATGGTAGGCTCGGTATTCAGTTCCGTGGCCTGGGAAAGTGTGACCTTTGTTTCCGGGGAAATTGAAAACCCAAAAAAGAATGTTGTAAAATCTATGATTTACGGAACCACCGCCGTAATGATTTTGTATATCGCAGTGAATTATGTTTACCTGAATGCGCTGGACAGGGATTCCATTGCCTTTGCCGAAAACGACAGGGTAGCCGTTGCCGCTTCCCGCTTTATTTTCGGCTCGGCAGGAACAGCGATTATTGCTGTTCTGGTTATGGTTTCAACATTCGGCTGCAATAACGGGCTGATCCTGGCCGGAGCAAGGGTGTTCCAGACCATGGCAAAAGATGGCATGTTTTTTAAGCAGGCCGAAAAAAACAATGCCAATCAGGTTCCGGCCAACGCATTGTGGATGCAGGGGATCTGGGCTTCCTTATTATGCCTGAGCGGCCAGTACGGGAATCTCCTGGATATGATTTCCTTTGTGATCGTATTGTTTTATATGATTACCGTTTTCGGGGTCATTTACCTGAGAATAAAACAGCCTGATCTGGAAAGGCCTTATAAAACCTGGCTGTATCCTGTAACGCCGGCTCTTTATCTGTTGATCGGGACGTGTTTCTGTATTTTACTGTTGATTTATAAACAGCAGTATACCTGGCCGGGCTTCGTCATGGTTCTGCTTGGGCTGCCGGTGTATTATTTTATCAACCGGAATGAGAAAATCAGAAAGTAATTTTATCGTGAAAAGCCTGACGGTCTTTTTTTGCTTTATCGCTGTAACCGTTTCCGCTCAGAGCATCGCAGGAGATTATGTTCCTGCAGAATCAAAATGTAAGATCAGTTTAAAAATAAACCGGAAAAATGAATATACTTTTCGGGCTGACCGGAAATTAATGCTAAGAGGAAAGGTAAAGGTTTCAAAAGAAGATCAGGTTACCTATCTTACTTTTGGCTGTATCGGTTCAATGTATCATCAGGATACCATATCCATGCAGAATTACGGAAATGCAATGAATGATTATACTCACTTTGAAGAATGTAATGCCAAATACATCTACTTTATCAGAAAGGTAAAATAGTAATCGTCAAGTTATATTCAATATCATTATATTATAGATTAGATTTCAGGAGCCTGATCCCGCTTTCCGCTGTATCTTTTTTTCCAGGCCTGAATCCCTTCCAAAAAAGGATGTCGCTCCAATCGGGGCTGGGGTGTAAGCCGTTGATCAATACTTATCATTAATCGCATTCAGTTATTAAGAGAATTATATCTGATCGACAGAAGAAGATCATTTAATCAGCAATATCTATAAGTGCACTTATTTATACCTTTTATGTATAAGTTATTATGCTTATATTTGCAAAATGATAGCGGTCATTACCGGAGATATTATACATTCACAGCAGGCTGAAACAGAGGTTTGGATTACCAGACTTAAACATCTTCTCGCAAACTGGGGAAGCGCTCCACAGACATGGGAAATCTACAGGGGAGACGAATTCCAGTTGAGGTGTAATATCAATGACGCATTCTGGCGGTTCTTAGCCATCAAATCATTAATAAAAAGTCAGGAAAATTTAGACGTAAGGATTGCCATAGGCATCGGTGAAGAAAATTTCTCATCCGAAAAAATAACGGAATCCAACGGAACAGCATACGTTCATTCCGGAAGATTACTGGACGACCTGAAATCCAACGGCCATACCGTATCTGTAAAAACCTCCAGCGACTCTGTAGACAGGGATTTAAATATCCTGTTGAAGTGGTCGTCAAAAGATTTTGACAACTGGACGGTAGCCACCTCAGAAATCATCCACGAGATGATCATGAACAAAGACAATACGCAGGAAGACCTTGCAAAGAAATTTGCCATTTCACAATCCTCGGTAAGCCAGCGCCTGAAGCGCGCAAACTACGAGCTGATCGTAGAAACCAATCAATATTTCAGAAAGAAAATTTCAGAACTGTAAGAATGATTTTCATTAAACTCATATTGGCACATCTATTCGGAGATTTTGTTCTTCAGCCGGATTCCTGGGTTGCAGATAAAGAAAACCGTAAACTGAAAAGCCTTTACCTCTATCTTCACGTTCTGATCATTACCGTTTTAAGTTTTATTTTTCTCTGGGACCTGAAGCTTTGGTGGATAGCTGCCGCAGTTGGAATTTCGCACGGCATTATTGATGCGGCAAAGCTGAGTTTCCAAAACATTAAAAATAAGAAGAGCTGGTTTTTCATTGATCAGGCTTTGCATCTGACGGTGATCGGTGCAGCTTCACTGTATTATCACGAGTTTACCTTTGACTTTATAAAAAATCAGGATTTCCTGAAAATACTGGTGGCTGCTTTGTTTCTGACGGTACCGGCCTCCGTTTTTATAAGAATCCTGTTATCATCCTGGACACCCGTTCCGGAGACACCGGTCAACATTCAGACTGAATCCCTGTCAAGTGCCGGAAAATATATCGGGATCTTGGAACGTTTACTGGTTTTTACCTTTATTATGGTGAATCACTGGGAAGGCGTAGGTTTTATGGTGGCTGCAAAATCGGTATTCAGGTTCAGTGACCTGGCTCAGGCCAAACAGAGAAAACTGACGGAATATGTCCTGATCGGTACGCTTCTGAGTTTCGGGATGGCCGTTGTGACAGCAATTTTAATTAAACAATAAAATAAATCTAATATAAAACGGGAACCGAAGGTTTTACGGTTCTTTTAAAAAGTAAAAATTATGAGTCAAAAGAAAGAAATGTTGTACGAGGGTAAAGCAAAACAGGTATTTGCCACCGATAATCCTGATGAGGTAGTGGTGCGTTTCAAAGATGATGCCACTGCATTTAATGCTCAGAAAAGAGGATCTGTAGATCTGAAAGGTGAAATGAACAATGCCATCACCACTCTGATTTTTGAATATTTAAATGAAAAAGGGATTAAGACTCATTTCATCAAACAATTGGACGAAAGAGAGCAGCTGGTAAAAAAAGTATCCATCATCCCTCTGGAAATGGTGGTAAGAAATTACTCTGCCGGAAGCATGGCTCAGCGTCTGGGCGTGGAAGAAGGAATTAAATCTCCGGTAACCATTTTTGATATCTGTTATAAGAAAGACGAATTGGGAGATCCGCTGATCAATGACCATCATGCTGTATTCCTGGGAGCGGCTACTTATGAAGAGCTTAATGAAATGTATGCATTAACCAATGACATCAATAACATTCTGATTGACCTTTTCGACAGAATGAATATCATCCTGGTTGATTTTAAAATTGAGCTTGGTAAAACGTCAGACGGCGAGATCATCCTTGCAGATGAAATTTCTCCGGATACCTGCAGGCTTTGGGACAAAGATACCATGAAGAAACTGGATAAAGACAGATTCAGAAGAGATCTTGGGGAAGTTACCGAAGCATATGTGGAAATCTACAACCGTCTTAAAAATTTACTTCAGAAATAAAATTTCAGGTAAAAGAAATTAGATGTTGGTTTCTATTTAACATAATATTTAATTTTTCATCTAACTGATATATCTGCCAAATAAAATCTAGATTGGAAAAAATAGAAATGAAAAGTTTAGACATTCATAAAAGTGAATATTTAAAACAATTTGAAACCGGGACCTACGGAAGGAATCTTTTCAGGACGCAGGAAGAAGAAAGGCTGGATGCTCCCAATGAGGAGTGCGGTATCTTCGGAATGTATTCTGACAACGATCTTGATACGTTTTCTCTTTCACAGTTCGGGCTTTTTGCGCTTCAGCACCGAGGCCAGGAAGCATGTGGTATTTCTGTTTTAAAAAACGGAAGGATTACCAACATGAAAGACGAGGGCCTGGTTCTGGATGTGTATAAGGAAATTGAGCATCCTGAAACTTTTATGGGAAACTCTGCTATCGGGCATACGCGTTATACTACGGCAGGAGACAAAAAGAAATACAATTTTCAGCCTTTTTTCGCGAAGAATGAATATGACCAGATTATTCTTTCGATTGCGCACAATGGTAACCTTACCAACGCAAAAGAGCTGAAGGCAGAACTTGAGGCGGAAGGTGTTGTGTTCAGGGCGACTTCAGATTCTGAGGTAATCTTAAGGCTGATCCAGAAAAACCTTGATCTCGGGCTTCGTGCAGCGATCAAGATAACGATGGAAAAAATTGAAGGTGCGTATTCTGTTGTAGGGATGACCCGGAATAAATTTTTTGCTTTCAGGGATTTCAACGGGATCAGACCGCTGGTTTTGGGAGCCATTGACGCCAACTCATACGTTGTGGCTTCAGAATCTGTAGCACTGGATGCCGTAGGTGCCCAGTACGTCCGTAATATTTTACCGGGAGAGATTGTATACACCAACGAAAACGAGCCTGGAAAACTACATTCCTACATGGCAGATGAAGAAAAAGGGAAACAGAGGATCTGCTCTTTTGAATATATTTATTTCGCAAGACCGGACTCTTCTCTGGAAAACATCAACGTGTATGAAATCAGGGAGAAATCCGGAGAGAAAATCTGGCACCAGGCGCCTGTGGATGCTGATGTGGTGATTGGGGTTCCTGATTCCGGCGTTCCGGCTGCCATCGGTTTTTCCAAAGCTTCGGGAATTCCGTTCCGTCCGGTTCTGATTAAGAACAGATATATCGGAAGAAGTTTCATTGTCCCGACCCAGGAAATGAGGGAAAGGGTAGTGAATCTTAAGCTGAACCCGATTATTTCTGAAATCAAAGACAAAAGAGTAGTCATTATTGACGATTCTATTGTCCGCGGAACCACTTCAAAAAGACTGGTTAAAATTTTAAAGGATGCCGGTGTAAAGGAAATCCATTTCAGAAGTGTATCGCCACCGATTATCGCCCCTTGTTATCTTGGAATTGATACCCCTTCAAAGGATGATCTTATTTCTGCCAATATGACGACGGAGCAGCTTAAAGATTATTTGGGAGTAGATTCCTTAGAATTTTTAAGCGTAGACAATCTGAAAGAAATCTTAGGTTCTGCTGATCACTGCTTCGGATGTTTTACAGAAGAATATCCCGTAGCAAAAGGAGAAGAAGTAGAGTTGTTTAATTAATCAGCTTTTATTGTACATAAAATGAAAGGTCAGGCTCTTGTGAGCCTGACCTTTTCTGTTGAAATCAAATTAATCAGTTGGTCGTGATTATCTGTTAAAATTTATAATTTAATCCTAACTGAAATACTCTGTGCGTATTGATATTCTTCTGCATTTCATTCATAGCACCGGAATTGTTGGCAATATGCGTAAGGCTGTTGATATATCTTGCATTGATTCCTAAGTTAGGGGTAAAATAATATCCAAGACCAATGGCCAAACCAAGATTGAATTTTTTGATATCATCTTTATTGATGTCTTCGGAATTAGACTGTGTCTGGCTAATAGTATTATCTAAAATACTTGTAGTAACGGTCTGCTGTCCCTTGTTCTTACCGTCCAGGAAATAGCTTACTTCAGGTCCGGCTTCAAGATAGAAATTATCTGCCGGCTTCATTTGCAGCATTACCGGTACAGAAATATAGTTTAGGGTAGTTGTAAATTCCTGTTCTGTTCTTACCGTAGTGAAACCGGTGGTAACTTCATTATCAAGAATAACACTTTTTGCGCCTATCTGGTTGTATAATACTTCCGGCTGAAGGGCAAATTTCTGAGATAAAGGAATATTGACAAAAACACCTGCATTAAAGCCAAGTTTCTGATTCTTTGAGTTAAGTTGCTGTTCGCTGAACTGAGAAGCATTCCCACCACCTTTAATACCGAATCTCACTGGCTCTTTTTTGTTTAAAGGCATTTGTGAAATTTGTGCCGGTGTTACTTCCTGGGCAAATACTAAAGCTCCTGCAACTAATGCTACTCCTAAAAATAACTTGTTCATAATTTTATTTTTTTACTATTTAACTTTCGCGCCTAATCGTTTAATCAGACATGGAGTATTTAACAAAATGCTTGCCAAACATTTAAGTTATTGATTTACAATAAAATACAAGTTAAAAAATACGTATATTAAATCCCGGTTATTAGATTTAAAATAATAAAAGAATCAATATTTTTACAGAAAACTTCCCAATTAGTAAGAGAATTTATAAAGAATGATTTACTGTTTCAGTTTCTTTTCAGCTAAAGTGCAATTATGAACAGAATTTAATAATAGGGTTGATTTATTTCTAAAGCATACAGTTCCGGAATAAATTTTTGTATTTTTAGTATCAGATAAGGAGTGCCTTTATATGATCAACCATAACTGCATCAAAAAACCGGACTTTAAAAGCCCGGTTCTATATTTAAACCTTTTGATCTATTTGATTCTTAGAATTTGAAAGCTAAACCAACCTGGAATACATTGTTTCTGATAGCATCAGAACCGTTTGGTCTGTCTTTAGCGATATCTGTAAGACCTGCTACGTATCTTGCAGTAATACCGATGTTATCTGTGAAATAATAACCTGCACCCAGACCGATACCAAAGTTGAAAGTACTGAAATTGTCTTTGTAATTACCTGATTCAGCAATTACATCATTGTTAGTTTCATTCTTAGCTTTGTTTTTTGCACTTACCATAAAACCGAATTCCGGACCTGCTTCTACATATAGGTTTGGAATAAGATTGTACTGCAACATTACAGGTACTGTAATATAATCAAGGTGGTTAGCATAAGAATACGTGTTGTTTCCGATTCTTGTGTCATACTTATCACCATACTGAGAATATAAAACCTCCGGCTGAACGCTGAACATACTTCCTACAGGGATGTTTGCAAAAACACCTGCGTTAAAACCGATTTTAGATCCCTGATCTTCCAAAGAACCGTCATCTGAAAGTGAAGATACGTTCATACCTGCCTTAACACCAAATCTTACAGCACTGTCAGCAGACATGTTAGAAGTGGTTGTAGTAGTTGTAGTCTGAGCAAATGCTAATGAACCGGCTGTTAATGCCATTCCTAAAATTAACTTTTTCATAACTTTAATTTTTAATAATTTAATTTCTAATATTTAAATTTTACTACTTGTCATTATTTTGACAGATACTTTCTGTCAAATTACTTGCCAAAAGAAGCAGTCATGATAAATATCAGTAAATAAAACAGTTGGAAAACATGCTGGTTCTGGTTTTATATTGTTTCAAATCAACAGATTAAATCTTTAATTAAACAATTGTTTAGAAATAATCTAAATTAATCATGCGCAAAGACGTGTCACAAATTTTATGCCCTTATGGAAAAAATGCTGTTATGCATCGTTCAGTTTCCTGTAAAACGAGAGTGATTCCAGGATGTTTTTCCGGCTGCATTCATAATCAAACGTACAGGATCCGATTCCCGACAGCAAAGAGAAAAGAATAGTGCTGCCTGCGTTCTTTTTATCATTTAATAAAAGATCAGAAATTTCTTCATCACTGAAATCACTGATATCCAGATAAGGATAATATTTCTGGATGTTCGAGATAATCAGGTCACAGTCTTCCCGGGAAATAAGACCTTCCAGAAAGGAAAGGTAAGCTTCCGTAATCATTCCCATCGCAACAGCTTCACCATGCAGGACCGGGTTTTTCTGGTTCAGGTACAGGCTTTCAACGGCGTGGCCGATCGTATGCCCGAAATTCAGGGTCTTTCTGAGGTTTTTCTCATGGAAATCCTGCTGTACAACATTCTGTTTGATGTCCATCGAAGTCTGAATATGGGGAATAATACCTTCCGCATCCAGTTTATGGATCTGGGTAAGATGTTCCCAGTGGATTTTATCTGCAATAAGCCCGTGCTTCAGCATTTCCGCAAACCCGCTTCTCAGCTCTTTGAAAGGCAGCGTCTCAAGAAACCTGGGATAGACAAAAATATGTTCCGGGAATGTGAAGGTTCCCACCATATTCTTATAATGCATCAGGTCAATGCCTGTTTTTCCGCCGATGGCAGCGTCACACATGGATAAAAGGGTAGTGGGAATATTAATAAACTGAATCCCTCTTTTATAGGTAGAGGCTACAAAACCGCCCATATCCGTAATCACTCCGCCGCCCAGGTTGATCACCAGTGCTTTTCGGTCGGCCTTCATTTCCGTAAGAATTTCCCAGAGCTGGTTGGCCGTCTGGATATTTTTCATTTCTTCGCCTGCTTCAATCTCCAGGATCTCAAAGGCAAGATCCGTTTCCATACTTCCGAGAAGGACGGGAAGACAGTATTCATGGGTATTTTCATCCACCAGAATAAAGATCTTACTGAAGGATTTTCTATCCAGGAATTCGTTTAATGAAGAAAAATTATCGTCTGTTATCGTAATCATTTTCGGCTTTTCTCTAAGGTTATTTATACAACTATATAACAAAGTTATGATTCTTAATTTTTAACTCGTTGGTAAATATACTATCTTTGCAGAAATTTTTAGAAATGAGCAGAGATAATAATTCAGGAAAACCAAAAAGACCAAGAAGTTCAACAAGAAATAATTCTGATGATTCTCGCGCTTCCAGATCCGGAAATTCTTCAGGGTCAAAACCTTTTAAAAAGCCATTTCCAAAGGCCGGAGAAAGAAATTCTCCCAAAAGCGGCGATACGAGTTATGAGAGCCGGATGGAAAAGAAATATTCAAAAATTGAAAAAGAACCTTTCATTACCAATCCGGGTGAAGAGAAAAAGTCATTTGCAAAACCGGCTCCCAAAAGAGGCGGCAGCAGAAGCAATACGTTCGATGCCAGGGATAAATATGAAAGAGGCAGCTTAAAATACGGCAGGAGGCCTTCCGCAGGTGATGAAAAAGACGACCGTGCCAAATCTTTCGTACAGAAAAGAAGGTTGAATAAAATTGAGAAAGATGTTCATAAAGATACCATCCGTCTTAATAAATATATTGCCAATTCAGGAATCTGCAGCCGTAGAGAAGCTGATGACCTGATTGTTCAGGGATTGGTGGAAGTGAACGGTAAGGTAGTGAATGAAATGGGCTACCAGGTTCAGAAAACAGATAAAGTAGTGTTTGACGGACAGAATATCACACCGGAAAAGCCGGTATACGTCCTGTTGAATAAGCCGAAAGGATATATTTCCACGACAAAAGATGATAAAGCCAGAAAAACCGTAATGGATCTTGTAGCCAATGCTTCACCATACCGCGTTTTCCCTGTCGGGAGGTTAGACCGTTCCACAACAGGTGTTATCCTTCTTACTAACGACGGGCACATGACGAAAAAACTGACGCATCCGTCATTTGATGCCAAGAAAATCTATCATGTAACGCTGGATAAGAAGTTAAGCCACGAAGATATGAAGCTTATCGTAGAAGGAATCCGTTTGGATGAAGGCGTTGCCGTAGTAGACCAGATTTCTTTTATTGAAGGGAAACCGAAAAATGAAATCGGGATTGAAATCCATATCGGCTGGAACCGTGTCATCAGAAGAATTTTCCAGAGGTTAGGATATGAAGTGGAGGCACTGGACAGGGTAATGTTCGCCGGATTAACAAAGAAAAATATCAAAAGAGGACACTGGAGAATCCTTACGGAACAGGAAGTGAACAATCTTAAGATGCTTTAATTAAGTTATAAGTTTTGAGTGATGAGTTTTATGCAAAAAATGCATAACCATTCATTTCATTCGATAATAATAAAATTCCGCAGAGATATCATCTGCGGAATTTTTTATATTGAAAAGTGTTTGAAATTACAAGTTAACCTTAACTCTTAACTCATCACTTATAACTTTAAACTATTATGTAACGCTTACCCCAGAACAGTCACCCCTTTCTGGATCATTTCATAGATCGCATCCCTTCCGTTATCAGGCTTCACGTTTACAGCGCGGGTACCGTTAAAATGAAGGCAGGTAATGTAGCCTTCGGCAACAGCATCCGTACAGGTGAACTTCACACAGTAATCCATCGCAAGGCCTGCAATTTCCACTAACTGAATATCATGATACTTTAAAAAGTCATCCAGTCCGGTTTTCATAAAATGGTTGTTATCCTGGAAACCGCTATACGCATCAATTTCGGTGTTCTTACCTTTCTGAATGATATGCGTAACCTTATCCCTGTTCAGGTCTTTATGAAATTCTGCCCCGAAAGTCCCCTGGATACAATGGTCCGGCCACATAAACTGCGGAACGCCGTTCAGGATAATGCTTTCTCCCACCTTCCTGTTATTGTTGCTTGCAAAACTTTTATGGTTGGCAGGGTGCCAGTCCTGGGTCAGGATAATCTGGTCATATTCATTTTCCTCCATTAAGGCATTGATATACGGAATTACCTCATTGGCTCCCGGAACTGCCAGTGCGCCGCCTTCACAAAAATCATTCTGTACATCGACGATTATTAATGCTTTTTTCATATTTAAATTCTCGGATATTTATATTCTTACAAAAATAACATTCAAAAGATTGTCCAAAAAAAAATTATCGGACAAATAGGCATCTTATCCATAAAAATCCATTCCCTGTACAGTAAAGGGATATAAAACCAGCTTCAATAGCTTATCTTTGCAGCAAATAAGTATTTTATGTCATTTGAGTCTTTGGGATTATCACACAATATCATTCGGTCTGTTAACAAACTGGGCTATCTGAAGCCGTTCCCGATCCAGGAGCAGGCGGTACCCGTTATTTTACAGGGAAAAGACCTGATGGGGATTGCGCAGACAGGTTCCGGGAAGACCGCCTGTTTTGTGATGCCTATTCTGGAAAAACTACATAATGAAGAAGCGAAGAAAGACCGTAACATCCAGGTTTTAATATTGGTTCCCACCCGTGAATTAGCCATCCAGATTGACGAAGTGTTCAGGAGCTTTACGGAAAACCTGAAGCGGGAGATCCGGACCATGGCAGTGTACGGCGGTGTTTCCATTAATCCGCAGATGAAAGGAATGTTCGGGGTGGAAGTCCTTATTGCAACGCCGGGCCGTTTACTGGATCTGATTGATCACAATGCGCTGAGCATTTCAGGCATCCGGCACCTGGTAATTGATGAAGCGGATAAAATGTTTCAGCTGGGCTTTGACGAGGAAATGAATAAGCTTTTTGGGTTGATGCCTGTGATGAAGCAGACCACATTATTTTCAGCGACTTTAAATGACAAGGTTTCTGAAATGAAGCAGCGCCTGTCAATTGACCCGGTGGTTATTGAAATAAAGAAAGAAGAAGTTGAGATTGACCATATTGAGCAGCTGGCCTATCATGTTTCCCCGGAAAATAAAGGTCCGTTTCTGCGTTATCTGATTAAAGAAAAAAAGGTTGAAAAAGCACTGATTTTTGTTTCATCAACAAAATCTGCAGACAGCCTGGTGGAAAAACTGAAGAAGAATAAAATAAAAGCAGTTGCCATTCACAGCCAGAAGTCGCAGGGTGCCCGAAGGAATAATTTGGAGGAGTTTAAAGTAAACGGAGCCCAGATCCTGGTGGCAACCGACCTGATCGGCCGCGGTATTCATATCGAGTCGCTGCCGTGCGTGATCAATTACGAACTGCCGCGTTCCCCGCTAGATTACATTCACCGTATCGGAAGAACGGGCAGGGCGAATGAGAAAGGAACGGCCATCAGTATCCTTACCGATGATGAGTTGCAGCATTTCCGGGTCATCCAGAAAAAAATGGGTAAGAAGGTTACGTTACAGAGAACAGAAGGTATTAATTTACACGGATATTAGTATATAACTTCCTCATAAAAAGCTTCAATTTTAACAGGATTGGAGCTTTTCTGTTTCAGATTCTCAATTTTTTAATAAATTTACAAAAACCAATTCTCAAAAATAGGTCAGAAAGCATCGGATAAACCGGCATTTATGAAAGATAAACATGAATATTATCCGTAATTCTTCCGATGTATTTAACCAACATTATTAGAAATGAACGATTTAGAACATAAAAAATTCCCGATCGGGAAATTTGAATATCCTGAAAATATCTGCGATATTAAGCTGGATGAATACATAAAAGTAATCCGGGATTTTCCGGGCAGGCTGAAAACACTCATTGAAGATTTCAGCGAAGATCAGCTTGATACACAGTACAGGGATGGCGGCTGGACGGTAAGGCAGGTCGTAAACCATCTTGCAGACAGCCACATCAACAGTTTTATCCGTTTTAAATTGGCTCTTACTGAAGATAATCCTACTATCAAGCCTTACAATGAAGCCAAATGGGCCGAACTCCAGGACAGCGCAAGCATGCCTGTAAAGCCTGCCCTGAAGATGCTTAAAGGAACACACCAGCGATGGGCAGCCTTATTGAAAACAATGACGAACAAACATTTTGAAAGAACCTTTCATCATCCTGAGCATAATAAAAATTATAACCTGAGAGCCTGCCTCGCCCTGTATGTGTGGCACTGCAACCATCATTTTGCCCATATCGAAAACCTGAAGAAAGAAAAAGGCTGGTGAAAAAAAGTCTTCACAACCCGGTACATTTTGACGAAATTTTAGACAGGATCAATCAGTTATCTGAAAACTCATCTGGAAAATGGGGGAAAATGGATGTCTGCCAGATGTTGAGGCACTGCAGTTTTGTCCTTCAGGTGCCTTTAAAAAAAAATGAGCTTCCGTCAGTTAATCCGCTGTTCAGTGCAATCGGTATCATTGCAAGAATTGAAATGCAGATTTTTAATAACGGAATTCCTAAAAATATGCCCACTTTTCGGAAACTTATCATTAATTTTGAGTGTGATTTTTATGAAGAAAAAGAAAACCTCCTGAAAATACTGGATGAATACAGGATGTGCGTAAAGAACAGTAATTTGCCTCACAGGCATGTGCTTTTCGGAAGAATGAAGAAGAAAGACTGGGGTTTTATGGAATACAAACACCTGGATCATCACCTAAAACAATTTAATGTATGAGTTTTTTTGACAAAATTTTTAGCGGAAAAGAAGACAGCGCGGATAAAAAGCCGATCTGGAACTATATTGAAAGTGAGGACGACCTTAAGAAAGCGGTTGAAAATTCCTTTCACCATAAAATCGGGATCTTTAAACATTCCACAAGCTGCTTTATCAGCAAAACGGTCCTGAAAAATTTTGAAAAGGAAATCAATGCTCTGGAAGAAAAACCTGAACTGTATTATCTTGATCTGTTGGCGAACAGAGCGATTTCAAATAAGATTTCGGCAGATTTCGGGATAAGGCATGAAAGCCCGCAGTTCCTGGTTATTGAGAAAGGAGAAGTGGTAAATGATGCTTCACACCAGCATATATCGGCAGATCAGATCGCATAATGAAAAATATTACCAATTATTTATCAAAGGTGCTTAATGTTCCTGTAGAAAAGGTGAACATGTGCACCCTGCAGTATGAAACGAAAAAAATTCAGAAAAACCAGTTTCTGCTGCAGTACGGTGAAATCTGCAGGTATATTTACTTTGTGGAAAAAGGATTGGTTAAAATGTATTCCATCGATAAAAACGGTAAGGAACATATTATCCAGTTTGCCCCGGAAAGCTGGCTGATTTCAGACAGGAGCAGCCTTTACTTCAATGAGAAATCCCTGTACTATATTGAAGCGGTGGAAGACTGTGAAATACTTTTGCTGCAGCCTGATTTCATCAATAAAATTATCGGGGAATTTCCCGACAGCCTTGAGAAAAGCGATATTTTAATCCAGAAGCATATCAAAAGTCTTCAGGACAGGATTAATTCCTTATTGGGCGAAACGGCAGAAGAGCGGTACATGAAGTTCATCAGGATGTATCCGGACCTTTTGCTTCGGGTTCCCCAATGGATGATTGCTTCCTACCTGGGCATTACCCCTGAAAGCCTGAGCCGGGTAAGGAAAGAACTGGCCAGGAAAAACTTTGTTCCGGACAGTAAATAATCAGGTATAAATATACATTTACATCATTATATTATCTTCAATAATTAATCACTTAAGTTATCTATATGATAAGGCGGGTTTTTAAAGACCGGCTTTCATTTTCTAAGTAAAAGAAACAATAAAATACTTCCAGGATATCATTTAAGCATATTCTGTTACATATTCGTAATAGAAGAGCCTGAGTATTAAATGTGACTGAAATCATAAGTTTGTAATGTTTTTGTTATTTATATTTGGTGATCACACACCACTAAATATTAAGTCATGAAATTTGCATTATTCATCATGTTTGCCGGACTTCTCGTTCTGGGCTGCAAAAAAAACAAAATTCCCGATAAAGCGGCAGGTATTAATGACAGTATGATTGTTGCTCCGGCACCATCTGACACCATTCCTGATATAGATCATACCCGTGTTCATGATGCCGACACATTAAACGCCGTTAGAACAACTAAGTAAAGCATTGTTAGAATTTTCTGTTTTTATCTCTGATAAAAACGGGCAAGGTTATTTGTAGCATCTGTAGAACACGAGCAGTCAGGATACTCATTTTCTAAATGAAAATGATTGATTATTCAATTGATTAATATAATTCTTTATTTTTATTTTAACTGCAGGTATAATCAGAAACCATAAATAATTCTAATTTACATACCACATTTAATTGTGAAATAAAAGCAAGGTCTGCAATTTGCATTTTACAGTTGAACAGTTACCTATTATCCTATTGCTACTGAGGATACTTTTTAAAACACTAACATTAAGAACAGCTAACATGGTTATTAAAGAAGAAATTTTGCAATCAGTAGGAGCAGTTACCCGAAGGTATAGGCCTTCCGAAATTATTTTCAATGAAGGAGATGTTCCCAATTATTACTATCAGATCGTTACCGGGGATGTAAAGCTTAACAATTATAATGATGAAGGAAAAGAAATTATTCAGACCCTTCTGGAAGACGGGCAAAGCATAGGGGAGTCCCTGCTTTTTATGGATAAGCCTTATCCTATTAACGCTATTGCACTAACCAACTGCACAATCCTGCGTCTTCCGAAAACCGTATTTTTTGATCTGCTGAAGCTTTACCCGGAAATTTGCCTGGATATGAACAAGTTGCTTTCACAGAGACTGTATTTTAAACTCATAATGGCACAGAACTTGTCGTCTCAAAACCCGACTGCCAAGCTTAAGGTATTGATGGATTATTTAAAAAGCTTTCAGAAAGAGCAGTCTCCGTATTCTTTCAGGATACCGCTGACGAGACAACAGATGGCCAGCCTTACGGGGCTCTGTGTAGAAACGGCCATCAGGACCATTAAACTAATGGAAAGAAATAAAATCGTAAAAATAGAGAATCGCAAGATTTTATATTAACCGGTTTCCATACCGAAATTTCAAGTTACATACCTATGAAAATAATAAGCTGCATGAATATTGATCCTGAACTTCTGTATTCTTACGGAGCAGAAGACCGGTACTATAAAACAGGAGAAATCATTTACCGGCAGGGAGATCACGCAGCCTATTATTACCAGATCATTAAAGGAAAAGTAAAGCAGAACCATTATGACGACGCAGGAAAGGAATTCATTCACAACATTCTGGGCGAAAATCAGAGTTTCGGTGAAGCAATGATTTTCTTAGAAGATTTTCATGTCATGAATGCAGTATGCCTGATGCAGGCGGAAATCATCAGGCTTCCTAAAAATGCTTTCCTTGAACTTCTGGAAGAAAATCCCAAAATCTCCTTACAGATGAATGCATGCCTTTCACAGAGGCTGTATTTTAAGGCTATTATGCTGCAGAACATGTCTTCCCAGAATCCTGTACTGCGTCTCGAAGGCCTGCTGGATTATTTAAAAAGCTATCATAACGGAGATTGCGACCATTCCATGCATATAGAACTCACCAGGCAACAGCTGGCTAATCTTACAGGGCTGCGGGTAGAGACCGTTATCAGGACCCTGAAAAAGATGGAAGAACAGAGAAAATTACGGATACAGAACAGAAAAGTCTACTATTAAATCATTTGATATGATTTGAGTCATAAAAATGTGAATTATTATCATGTAAATTTGAGTAAATAATCCATCCATATTCTTAAGCCTCAGTTCAGGAACTGTAAAAACGTTATAGCGTTTATACCATTTATTTTAATAAAACAAAGCCAACCTATTGCTGTCTAATACTAGTCACGGCCTGCAATAGACATAACTAATATTAACATAAAAATAGCTATGAACAGTAGTAATTTAAGAAATCATGATTCAGAAGGAAATTCAAACTCCGGTTCCGGCAGAGGCAGATCAGGATTTGGAGGCAGACATAATTCATAATTCTTTTTCCATGATTGCCTCTTTACAATTTGTTAAAGAGGTAATCTTTTAACCAAACACCAATTTCACATATGGCAACAAAAACATTAAACAACCAGGACCATAAGGATACTCAAAATACAGATACACAGGCAGCAGGCAATGTATCTTCTTCATCAGAGAACAATACGACACGGGTAGACAATGCAAAAGTAGACGGCAGTGACATGAAAAACGCTCCGCTTCATAAGTTCTTCGTTTCTGCCCTTAAAGATATTTATTTTGCAGAAAATGCAATTATCGAGGCTTTAAGTGAAATGCAGCAGGCCGCTACAACAGATGAATTAAAAGAAGCTTTTGAAGACCATCAGCTCCAGACCCGGAAACATGTGAGCCGTTTAGAAAAAGTTTTTAAACTGATTGATGAAACGCCGGAGCAGAAAGAATGCAAAGCCATTAAAGGCATTATTGAAGAAGGCCAGGAAATCATTAAGTCTACGGAAGAGGGTTCCATGACGAGGGATGCTGCTCTTATCATTGCCGCACAAAAAGTAGAACACTACGAAATCGCTACTTATGGAGGACTGGCACAGCTGGCCATTACCATGGGACACGATAAAGCTGCAGACCTTCTTGAAACAACACTTCAGGAAGAAGAAGACACAGACTATAATCTTACGGAAATTGCCGAAACCTTCATCAATTTTGATGCAGAACAGGAAGATTAATTTACCATAATCTGAAGCCATACAGATACGCTCTGTATGGCTTCAGTTAAATAAATATATACTGGAAAACAGTAACTCGATTAACAACCACTTAAATTCTTTATAAAAGTGCACCATTAAGAATATTAAAATTATGAAAGACCACCAACCAACGAATGAAAAGCTGGATCAGCTGAACTCTTACAAGACTTCCAACGACCAGGAAAAAATGACCACCAACCAGGGTCTGAAAGTGAACAATGATCAGGATACACTGACAGCCGGAGACAGAGGCCCCTCGCTTTTGGAAGACTTTATTTTCAGGGAAAAAATGACCCATTTCGACCACGAAAGAATCCCTGAAAGAGTAGTTCATGCAAGAGGTACCGGCGCGCACGGTGTTTTTAAAGTCACCAAAAGCCTGGCAAAATATACAAGAGCCAAGTTTCTGGCTGAAGAAGGAAAAGAAACACCGGTATTCGTAAGGTTTTCTACCGTAGCGGGAAACAAAGGAAGTACGGATCTCGCAAGGGACGTAAGAGGTTTTGCCGTTAAATTCTACACAGACGAAGGTAATTATGACTTGGTAGCCAATAACATTCCGGTATTCTTTATCCAGGATCCTATTAAATTCCCGGATCTTGCCCATGCCGTAAAGCCGGAGCCGCACAACGAAATTCCGCAGGCACAGTCTGCCCATGATACTTTCTGGGATTTTATTTCCCTGATGCCGGAAAGCATGCACATGATCATGTGGCTGATGAGCGACAGGTCAATCCCGAGAAGCTTCCGTATGATTGAAGGCTTTGGAGTCCATTCTTTTAAACTAATTAATGATGAAGGAAAAGTACATTTTGTAAAGTTCCATTTCAAGCCGAAATTAGGAGTACACTCCGTAGCCTGGGATGAGGCGCAGAGAATTTCAGGGGTAGATCCGGATTTCCACAGAAGAGACCTTTGGGAATCTATTGAAAACGGAATGTTCCCGGAATGGGATTTCGGTGTGCAGCTGATTCCTGAAGAAGATGAGCACAAGTATGACTTTGATCTTCTTGACCCTACCAAGATTGTTCCTGAAGAGCTGGTTCCCGTAGAAATTGTAGGGACCCTGACCTTGAACAGAAACACAGATAACTTCTTTGCAGAAACGGAGCAGATTGCATTCCATCCGGGACATATTGTGCCGGGAATCGATTTTTCCAATGACCCATTGCTGCAGGGAAGGTTATTTTCCTATACCGATACCCAGCTGATAAGATTGGGCGGGCCTAATTTCCATGAAATCCCAATCAACAGATCTGTAAATACCGTACACAACAACCAGAGAGACGGATACATGAGACAGCAGATTGATAAAGGCAAAGTAAGTTATTCACCAAATTCCATCGGCGGAGGCTGCCCGTTCCAGGCCATGATGAACGAAGGAGGCTTTGTTTCCCAGGAATCCAGGGTATCCGGAGCTAAAGTGAGACAGAGAAGCAAAAGTTTCGTAGATCATTATTCCCAGGCAAAACTGTTTTATAACAGCCAGTCTGCACCGGAAAAACTGCACCTTCAGAATGCATTGATTTTTGAATTGTCAAAAGTAACCATCCCGGCCATCAGGGAAAGAACCGTAAGCCAACTGGCATTTATTGATAAAGCACTGGCAGAGAAAGTTGCTAAAAAAGTAGGAGTTGAAGTAAAAAAACTGGAATTCCCGAACCAGAGTTTGCCGGCAGACTGTGATCCGCTGGATCTTCAGAGCGAGGAAAGAGAACCGGATACTAAATTCTCTGAGGCCTTAAGTATGAAAAATACGGCTAAGGATTCCATCATGGGAAGAAAAATCGGATTCATTACTGCGGATGGTGCTGATGCATCAGCCATCAGTGCACTGAAAGCCAAACTGGAAGCCGGAAATGCCGTTGTTGAAATTATCGGGACCAGTTTATCACCGGTTACCGTAAGTGACGGTTCTTCATTAATCCCGAAACATTCCCTGACCAGTACGGCAAGTGTATGTTTTGATGCGCTGTACATCAGTGCCGGAGAAGATTCCACCAAAGAGCTTTTAACACCGGAACACAAACACCTGGTACTGAATTTCATCAATGAAGCCTATAAGCACTGTAAGGCAATCAATTTCGGAGAAGGGACGGAACCTCTTTATATGAACAGTAATGTCGGTGCAAAAAAACATATTGATCCTGCCATTATTACATCAGAAGACAGTGATGCAGCCGTAAAATTTATTCAGGCCATTGCCAACCACAGGGTCTGGGATCTTGAACTGGAGCGAAATGCCCAGGATTAAGAATTAATAAAATCATTCAGTCATTCACACCACACAAAATATTATAATTATGAGAGCAGCAGTTATTCACGGACCGGGTATCATCAAATGTGATACCGTAGATGATCCCATCATCAAAGAATCAACAGATGTTATATTGAAAGTCACTTCCACAGCAATCTGTGGGAGTGACCTTCATATGTATTCAGGAGGAATCCCACAGGCACGTCCCATGGTTATGGGACATGAGTTTATGGGAATTGTGGAGGAAGTAGGACAGCGCATTACCAATTTAAAAGTTGGCGACCGCGTAGTAGTCCCTTTCCCGATTTCCTGCGGAAGCTGCTTTTTCTGCCAGCACGACCTTCCTACTGCCTGCGAACACAGCAACCCGGAGCATTACGGCCCGGAAGGCGGAATCGTAACCGAGAAAGGCGGAGCACTGTTTGGCTATTCAGACCTTTACGGAGGCTATGACGGCGGACAGGCTCAGTATGTAAGGGTGCCTTACGCAAACATCGGACCCCGAAAAGTGCCGGATAACCTTACCGATGAACAGGTACTGTTCCTTACCGATATTTTCCCGACCGGCTACACAGGCGTCATGTGGGGAAACCTGAAAGGAGGGGAAACTGTTGCTATTTTCGGAGCAGGACCCGTAGGTTCAATGTCAGCAAAAAGCGCGATCCTTCATAATGTCAAAAAAGTAATTGTTGTAGATACTCAGCAGTACAGGCTGGATCAGATTAAAAAACTGACCGGCTGCGATACTATTTTATGGGAAAACGGCGAAGACGTTATCGAGCAGATCAGGGAAATGACAGACGGCCGTGGCGCGGATCTCTGTATTGAAGCCGTAGGTTTTGAGCCGGACCGAAATTTACTGGACCGTGCAAAAGCAGTGATCAACTTTGAAAAAGGATCCGTAAAAGTTCTTGAAGCCTGTATGAGTGCGGTAAGACGTGGCGGAATTGTTTCCATTTTAGGCGTTTATCCTGTAAATTATGATAATTTCAAACTTGGACAGATTTTTGATAAAGGAATTACTATAAAGGCAGGCCAATGCAATGTTCATGCGATCATTGATCAGTTAATGGACCATGTTCAGAGCGGGCGCGTAACACTGGACGATATTATTACACACCGTCTTTCTCTGGAAGATGTTTCCAAAGGTTATCAGATTTTTGATAAGAAAGAAGACGGATGCGTTAAAGTAGTCCTCGATCCGTGGAAAACATCACAATTTTAAGATTATAAAACACACACACAACACCAAATATTATAATTATGGAATTTCAAAAAAGTCTTCTCGATTATATCAGCCAGTCTCTTATGACTGCTGATGAGACCATTGCCATAGCGGAAAGCGTTACTTCAGGATGCCTTCAGCTTGCTTTTTCACAGATGCCCAATGCTTCGCTTTTCTATAAAGGCGGCCTGACAACGTACACCATGCAGGAGAAAGTAAAGCTTCTGAAAGTAGATGCCCATGAAGCTGAAGAATGCGACTGTGTATCTGAAAATATTGCCGAAACAATGGCACTGAATGTGTCCAGGCTATTTGAATCTGACTGGGCGATTGCCACTACAGGCTATTGCACGCCGATCAGGAATTCATCCTATAAAATCTACGCTTATTTCTCTTTTGCCTATAAAGGGGAAATCGTAATGACCAAAAAGCTGGAACTGCACCCTAAAACACAGGCGTTGAATGCACAGCTGTATTACACCGAATTTATTTTAGGATGTTTCAAGAGTGAAATTAACCAGTTGATGATTTTAAAATAATTAGATATGGATCGTAAAAATCAATATGCTCTGATTACCGGAGCAAGTAGCGGTATTGGTTATGAACTGTCTAAACAGTTTGCTAAAAACGGGTACAACCTCGTTATGGTGGCCAGAAACCACGATGAGCTGAAAGCGAAGGCCGATGAATTTAAAAGCTATGGCATCAATGTCATTACAATGGCTAAAAACCTGTTTACCCAGGATGATGTGTATTCATTGTATTCTGAACTGCAGTTAAACGGCATCAGCCCGGAGATCCTGGTAAATGATGCAGGGCAGGGCCTCTACGGAAAATTTCAGGATACGGATATCCATCGTGAGGTAGATATCGTTAATCTGAATATCGTGTCGGTTATTATATTGACCAAGCTTTTCCTGAAAGACCGCTTATCTAAAGGATCAGGAAAAATCCTGAATCTGGCTTCCATAGCCAGCAAATCTCCAGGCCCTTGGCATTCCGTATATCACGGTACAAAAGCCTTCATCTTATCATGGTCTGAAGCCATCCGAGAAGAACTGAAGGATTCCGGCATTACGGTAACGGCACTTCTGCCGGGACCAACAGATACGGATTTCTTCAACAAAGCCGATATGAACGAAAGTAAGATCCTGGATGACAAAGACAACCTCTCTTCGCCGGAAGAAGTAGCCATTGACGGATACAATGCGCTTATGAATGGTGATGACAAGGTGATTTCAGGATTAAAAAATAAAGTAAACGTAGCCATGTCCAATATGTCTACAGACAGCATGGCAGCGCATAATATGTCTGAAATGCAGAAACCGAAAGACGAGAATTAAGTTTTTATGAAGAAATTGAAATTAGAAAATAAATCTGTCCTTATTACGGGTGCCGACAGTGGAATAGGGAAGGCCGTTGCCTTGCTGTTTGCTGAAGAAGGAGCCAATGTGGCCATTATCTATCATTCCGATGAAGAAAATGCCCGGAAAACAAAATCAGAAATCGAGGAACTTGGAAGGAAATCAGTTATATTCCAGGGAGATGTGAGTGATTCCGGATTCTGTAAAGAAGTAACTGAAAAAGTGGCTTCTGAATTCGGAGGCATTGATATCCTGGTAAACAATGCCGGGACACAGTTCCCTTCAGAAAATATTGAGGATCTTGAAGAAGAAAATATCCGGACTACCTTTAATTCCAATATCATCGGAATGATTCTTCTGACGAAAGCCGTATTCCCTTATCTGGAACAGGGTAATTCCGTTATTAACACCACGTCTGCCGCCGCTTATCAGGGACATCCCGAACTGCTGGACTATTCTGCAACCAAAGGCGCTATTGTTTCCTTTACGCGTTCACTGGCCCTCCAGGCAAAACCGAAAGGGATCCGGGTTAATGCGGTGGCGCCAGGACCTGTCTTTACGCCTCTGACAGAAGAAACCTTCGGGGATACGGAAGATGACCCGAACAAACCGCCTTTTGAAAGAAAAGCAACCCCTGAAGAAGTGGCATCAAGCTTCCTGTTTCTGGCCAGCGACGATGCAGTCCAGATTACTGGGCAGGTGCTCCATCCCAACGGCGGATTAATTGTTAACGGATAAAAAACAGATATAAACTATGAAAACTACTGCTTTAATTCTTGGGATTCTAAGCCTTTTTACATTTTCATCATGCAAGTGCGATGTTGATGAAGACGAGGCAGAAAACAAATACGATAAAGAAAAAACAGTCAGCAATGGCAGATACACCAACAGCATTGCACAGAATGATACATTACGTGTAAAATAAATTTAACAATAAACGATAATTATGTACAGAGACGGAGCAAGAAAAAGTATTTGGCAGGAAGAAATACGGAGGTTTTCTTCAGACGCTGACCTTAATCAGATCTTTGATGTGGCCATAGCAGGAGGTGGGATCACCGGTATTTCAACTGCTTTAAAACTGCAGCAGTCCGGAAAAAAATGTATCCTTCTGGAAGCTTCAAACATCGGTTTCGGAACCACAGGCGGAACCACTGCCCATCTGAATAATTTTTTTGACACCACCTATGACCAGGCAATCAGTGATTTCGGGCTGGATAACGCCAAGTTACTGTCCGAAGTAGGTAAAGAAGCCATAGGCATTATAGAAAACAACATCCGCAGCTTTAATATTGACTGTGATTTTGAAGCAAAAAACGCGTATCTCTTTGCACTTGATGAACAGCAGCAGAAACAGCTGAAAAAAATTGTGGACGGCGCTTCACAAGTAGGCATCGAAATGAATTATACCGAAGAGATTCCTTTCCCGATTCCTTTTAAAGAAGCGGTGATCATCCCGGGCCAGGCCCAGTTTCATCCGATAAAATATATCAAGGCACTATGTGAAGCATTCCAGAGCTTAGGCGGAGTTATTCAGGAAGACTGCCTGTGCGAAAGCCATGATGAACAGGAAGAGGCTGTTGTCCTGAAAACTTCCAAAGGGGAGATCCGTGCGCAACATGTTGTATATGCTACCCATATTCCGCCCGGACTGAGCGTCCTTCATACCACCAATGCTCCATACCGGAGCTATGCCATTGCCTTCAGTTTAAAAGACAATACCTACCCGAGAGAACTGGGATATGATCTTACTGAACCTTACCATTATTACAGAATCCAGCAGATTGACGGTGAAGATCTTCTGATTGCAGGGGGCGAAGACCATAAAACCGGGCATGAGGAAGATACGGGAGAATGTTTTTCAAAACTTGAGAATTATGTACGCCGGTATTTTAATGTAGATACGGCGCGGTACAGCTGGTCCAGCCAGTATTATGAGCCCGTAGACGGCTTTCCGTACATCGGGAAACTTCCTGCAAGCAAAGGAAAAATATTTACCGCTACCGGCTTCAGCGGAAACGGAATGATCTTCGGGACTATTTCCTCACAGATTATTACGGATCTTATTGTAACGGGAAGCAGCAGATACGAAAAAATATTCAGCCCTTCCAGGATAAAACCGATCGCAGGCTTTACCGAATTTGTAAAGGAAAACGCCGTTGTTGCCTATGATTTTATCAAGGATAAGCTTTTTGCAGAAAAAATAACTTCTTTAGCAGAAGTAAAAGAAGGGGAGGCAAAAGTGGTAAAATATGAAGGTGATTCTTATGCGATGTACAAAGAAACCAACGGCAAGATGCATCTGGTGAAAAGTACCTGTCCGCACGCTTTATGCGAAGTGCGTTGGAACAGTGCCGAACTTTCGTGGGACTGCCCATGCCACGGATCAAGATTTAACGTAAACGGAAAACTGCTTACAGGGCCGACGGTTAAAGATCTTCCGAGAATAGAATCTGAGTCTGAGCTGTAAGATATGTCTAAAAAAGGATTTTTATACCGGAACAGTCTGGGTATTGTTGTGATCACCATGATGCTTGTATGCCTTACAGGGCAGTTTATCACAGGCTGGAATACACACAATGCCGAACTGGCAGAACACGGGAAAGCGCTGCTGAGTGCAGGACAATACTTTAAAAGCGGACATTTTATACAGGCAACTTTTGAAAACTGGGAAAGCGAATTCCTGCAGATGATGCTGTATGTCCTGTTAACCGTATCCTTGAGGCAGAAAGGTTCCAGCGAATCCAAATCCATGGATGGCGAAGAAGATGTTGACCGGGAGCCTGTGCCGCATCCTGATGCGCCGTGGCCGGTAAAAAAAGGAGGCATCTGGCTGAAAATATACCAGCACTCTCTGTCGCTGGCTTTCGGAATTCTGTTTCTCCTCTCGTTTGTACTGCATTTTTACGGAAGCCTTAAAGATTTTAATGAAGAGCAGATCGCAAAGAACAAACCCCTGACAACGGCAGTTCATTATATCTCTGATTCGAGGTTCTGGTTTGAATCTTTTCAGAACTGGCAGAGTGAATTTCTGGCGGTTGCTTCTATTGTCATTCTTTCCATCTGGCTCCGTGAGAAGGGTTCACCGGAATCCAAGCCTGTGGATATGCCCCATAAAGAAACACCTTAGTTTATTATATTCCCTCATTCATTCAATTACAATGTACAGAAAAGAGACTGCCTTTTATTAAGACAGTCTCTTTTATTTATGATAGGTTGTTTATTATCTGATCGCTATTTCGGAATTAAATCTTGGCATTTCCTTCAACACCGTCAGAATTATCGGTAGTATTTCCCGTAACTGCTGCTGCTACAAAAGTGAAAAGGCTTACCAGTTTTCCTACTTTCGTATCCCAGTAATAAGAATCCTGCGGCTCTACACGGATGATGGAAACATTAGGATCGTCTTTTCCGTTTTCAAACCATGCTTTTGCCATAGGAGACCATTTGTCTTCAATGGTTGAACGGTCTTTGTAAATGGTTGCATTTCCGCTTACAGAAAGGTACTGGTAATCACTGTTGTTCATGAAAAACAGCTGTACTCTTTTGTCGTCTTTAATTTCAAAATTCTTATTGCTCGTATCACTGCTGATAAACCATAGGTTTCCTTCATCATCCGTTTCCTGTAAAGACATCGGGCGCGAATTGATAGGATATTTATCCAGCTCGGTACAGAACATACATATTTTTGCACTTTCTGATAAATCCTTGATTTTTTTGATAGCATCCTGATGCGTAAGATTTTCTGTTGACATAATATTTATATTTTAGTGATTAATTTCTAATGGTAGAGAATGAATTACTCTTTCCTATTCAAAAATCCGACCATAATTAAATACCACGGGAAAAATTACAGCCAAACACCTGATGTAGGCGGTACAGGTACTTCAGCGTATAATTAAAATTTAAAAGAATCAGGATGTAACGATTTCTATGACATATGCAACTTATTTTCATAGACAGAATTGTTTTTTATTAGGGCATAAACTCTATGGATGATTTTATTTCTAATTGCATTCAATACAGACATCTTATTCTTTTCCTCCAAAACTTTTCTTTGAAAATATAAAGCAAGATCATTTTTCAATCTTATGGAACTCAAAGCAGCTAAATGTAAAATCTTTTTTAATTCCTTATCAGCCATCGTAGAGACTCGGGGTTTGTAATAGATTGATGAACCCGATCGATGATCAAACGGAACCACTCCTGAGTAGCAGGCCATCTTTCTTGCCGATTGAATCTCTGTAAATCCATTCGTCTTAACAATGAACATCGTGGCTAATACTTTTCCAACACCCGGAACAGTCTGTATTCTTTCATATTGGTCCCTTAGTTCTATGTTCGATTCAATAATTTCTACAATTTTTTTCTCAATTGTTTTAATCTGCTTATCTAAAAGTAAAATTAACTGCTTGTTAAGTTTTACAGTTTCTTTATCTGTATGGTTTTTAAGAAAGCTTAAATCTTTCATCTGCCTCGATAAACCTGCTCTTATTTTCACTCTGTGCCTGCGCTCAGTATTAAGTAAGCTTATCTTTTGAATATCTGAAGATTTAGAAATCCAGGGCTCTAGATCCATGTGGTTTTTCTCCAAAAAAACACAGATTCTCTGACTGTCAAGTTTATCATTTTTACCCCTTAAAAGACCAATGCTTTTCTTTAAATGAAGCGGATTGATAACAAAAACCAACAGATCCATATTACTTAAAACTTCGTAAAGTTCAAAATTATACCGACCTGTATTCTCCATCCCTACAACGGTATTTGCATTATTGGGGAAGCTTTTGAAAAACTTTTTGATAGCTTTCGAAGTATTCTCAATTTGATAGTGCTGTGTCTTACAATATCCTTTAACGAAAATATCCAGAGTTAGTTTGCTGATGTCAATTCCAATAAAAACTTTTTCCATAAATTTGTTTTGATTAATTGAAAGAGAAACTTATCATCATCTCAACTCCTTAATAATGGGCTCCAATCCCGAATTTCTATCTGAGTTTTTGATAAGAAAGTGTTTAAGTCTTAATCGAACTATGAGTTGTACTCGGAGTAATTATTAGTTTACTTAAACACTTTTCTCTTCATAATAAAAATATCATTTTTCTTTTACAAATCTAAAGGAGTAAAGAGACAACACGTATATCCACTGTTTAGGCATTAAGGCGTACCGGCCTCAGACATATTTAAATTGAAACTTTTCTGCAGATCGCTCCAGGCACCGCCATTATGAACATTTTTAAAACCTTTCTCCTTTAAAATATTTTCAGCTTTCACACTTCTCAGTCCGTGCGAGCAGACGGTAATGTAGGTTTTCTCCGGATCAAGCTCCGTATATCTCTCCCTGATGGTTCCGAGAGAAATATTTTTTGAACCCGAAATATGGCCGGTTTCATATTCTCTTTCCGTTCTTACATCAAGAATAACCGCTCCGTTTTTTATCAGTAAATCCAGGCCGTTATCCAGCGTCTGGTATCGGTAGATTCTGTATGCTACATACACTGTGAGAATCATCCCGCAAAAAATGAGTATATTTTTCATAGCCTGCTTAAAATTTTCCAGTCAATATAGAACGTCCCGAAAGGGATCATGCACGCCAGAAGTACTTTCCAGGTAGTTTCCTTAAACTTCCAGTTCTGTTCTACGCCTACACTGAGTGTATTGAATAAAAAGAGCAGGAACAGTACACCGTGGACCGGTCCCATTACTTTGACAAAAGCAGGATTGTCCATCATATGCTTCATCGGGACTGCTATAAATACCAGAGTTAATAAGGAAATGCCTTCAAGAATCGCAATGATCCTCAGTCTTCCGATGCCGGTTTTTAATAAATTCATCATAATTATCTAAAATAAGGTCTGTTGGCAAAAGGGGAGAGCGGCCACGGAATGGCTATGAAAATAAGAACCAGAGCCATACTGTACCAGATCAGCATGGTTTTAAACCTGTCCCTGTCTGAGGCTTTCCTTTTGGCAACTGATGATCCTACGGTAATCAGAACAATTGAAAACAGCATCAGGAAAATATGGATCATGCCGAAAAACAATAGGTCAAAAGATGCTTTAGCTGTATTGAAGTTTTTCCAGAAGTAGCTTATAATCGGACTTTGGGAATATAAAGCAATGCCTAATACCATCTGAATATGAGCAATGGTTGCCGTCCAGTGTCTTACGGAATCATCTGTTGCTGAAAATATTTTACCTGACCGGTATCCTTTATAAGCCCGGAACACCGAATAAAAAAGACTCAGTAAAACCAGCCAGCGGACAACAGAGTGGAGGAAAGTAAGCGTCTGATACATAAAACAAATTTTACAGTGCAGCAAAGGTATAATAAAAACATACTAATTGGTATGTTTTTAATGAAAAAAATTATTGAATGCTTTTAAAATAAGACTTAAGTCCTTTTAAATAAATAAGATAAACCGATTTTGAATTTTCAAGCTTCCCTAAATTTCTTACGCCCCAATAGCCGGATATGACAAAAACAGCGATTTCTTTTGCGTTCACTTCTGCCCGGATCCGGCCATCCTGCTTACCCTTTTCAATCGCGGCAATCATAGACGATTCCCACTGTAACGAAAGATCATTCAGAACCTTGGTAAACTCCGTGTTCCAGGGAGCCATTTCCTGTGTGAAATTAGAGGCAGGGCAGCCGTATTCAACTTTCAGGGCATCATTTTCCATAAGCAGGCGGTATACTAAATTGTAGATGGTATCCAGCGGATTGCTGTCATCCTGAAAGGGTTCGATAAAAGAACTTTTCATCATCGGCTTCATCAGCTCATTGATAATCGCCAGGCCCATTTCATCTTTTGTCTTAAAATGGTAGTAAAAAGCCCCTTTCGTCACCTGGGTAGTCGCAATAATCTCATCGATACTGGTGTTCCGGTACCCTTTGGTATAGATCAGCTCAAATGCTTTCTGGAGAATATTCAGACGGGTGGCTTCCGATTTTTTCATGATAAAAAATTGACTGTACAAAGGAACAATTTTTAATTAAGAACTGCAATCAGCTTTCTGTTCTTACTGCTGAATTTCGTCAGACACAACCGTCCCAAAAGATAAAATGAATACAGCAGCTCGTTTCATTTCACCAACCGGCTAAACATGATTTATTGCTAAATAGACCAGTATAAAATTTTAATATCCAAAATATCCCATGCCAGTGATGTAGTGAATTATTTATAAACGTGTAGCGAAATCACTACAAACATGAAAATCTTTTTTTTTGAGAAACCTTTTAAATTTGCTGCAGTTGTTAAATATGATATAAATAAAATAATATTAGTATCAATTTAATGTTAATAAGTGTTTTAATCATTTTAATATTAATATATAATTCATATTGCATTAAAGTTAAATTAATTAAAAATAGAAATAATCTGGAATTGAGTACTTTACTATGGTTTTTTTTACTTCCGGGCAGGTTGGTATTCAAATGAAAAATAACCCGGCGATAAGTTTACCGCTAATGGGACAACCATAATCAACTGAGATTATTCTTCCCTGAAAATTACATCCTTAAACAATATAATAATGATCATTCAAAAAGAAGAAACATTAGACGAGTACATGAAGCAGCTGGCTAAAAAAGCTGCTTTTTCAATAGGCTATCCTTTTGCGACAGATTTTAATTATGAAGAAATTTACAGTTTATTCCGTTTTCCGCTTTTTAATCTGGGAGATCCCTATATGGAAGGCAATTACGGGGTAAATTCATTTAAGATGGAACGGGAGGTCATCGATTTTTTTGCTGATTTATTCCGGGCTCCAAAAAATAATTACTCGGGATATATTACCAGCGGCGGGAGTGAAAGCAACCTGTATGGCTTGTATATGGCAAGAGAACTGTATCCGGACGGGATATTATATTATTCATCCGAATCACACTACAGCGTTCCGAAAGCAGCCCGTCTGTTAAATATAACGGCAGTCGAAGTCTGTTCCGGCAAAAACGGCGAAATTGATTATGATGACCTTCTGCATATGATGAAGCAAAACCGCCATCTTCCTGCCATCATTGTCGCCAATATCGGTACAACGATGAAAGAAGCCAAAGACGATATCCCAAAAATTAAAAGCATTCTGCAGGAGTTGCTCATCGAATCACACTATATTCATTGCGATGCGGCACTGTCAGGCGCTTACCTTCCGCTGCTGGAAAAAGATGCAGCATTTGATTTTGCAAATGGGGTTGACAGCATTGCGTGCAGCGGACATAAATTTATCGGATCGCCCATTCCCTGCGGAATTGTGGTTGTGAAGAAAAACAATAAAGATCATGTCTCTGAATACATACCCTACATAGAATCTGTAGACTCTACCATTACCGGCACCCGCAACGGACTGAGCTCTGTATTCTTATGGTACGCCATCAGGCATTTCGGCAGAGACGGCCTCTTGAAAAGGGCTGAAGAATCCCTTTATTTAGCAGAATACACCCACCGGAAGCTCCGTGAAAACAATATAAACAGCCATCGGAATGATATGGCGATTACGGTGACATTTGAAAAACCGTCTGATTCACTGTGCCATAAATGGCAGCTGGCAACAAACTCAGAATGTTCCCACATGATCTGCATGCCCGGTATTTCAAAAGAAAAAATCGACAGTTTTATCGCAGAACTGGCCAATGAAAAAAAATATAATGATGCGGTACTTCAGTCGTGATTTACATTTTATAACCCTTCAATATAACTTTAACAACTAATATTATATGCAGAACACATCCGAACAATTATCCTCCAAAGTAATCCATGGCGAACCCATTATCATCACAACACCCGAGCCCTGGCAATGGGATATCCTGGCCAAAGCCTTTCTGAATGATCCTACCTTAAATTTCTGGCTTGGTGAGAAGACAAATGAAGAATCGCTCAGCAAATATTTTGAAGCCATCGTAAGAGACACCCTCATTTCCGGGGGAACCGTATTCGCAAGCCCGGATCAGAAAGCTGTTTTTGTCTGGACCTGGCTGGGACGTGATGCTGATGACACCAATGAATTTAAAGAGAACTGGTATGATGTTTTAGATCCGGAAGGCGTAAAACGGTATTACTGGCTTTATGAAGCCGGCGACTTAGAGCTGGATCCTGACAAAATCAAAAAAAGTATGGAACCCGCTTATTTAGCTGTTCATCCTGATGCTCAGGGAAAAGGATACGGCGGTCATATTTTTAAATGGATCCTTGATTATTTTGATGAAAAAGGATACGAAACTCCGTTTATACTGGCAAGTACAAGACGGTCTGCAAAATTATACTGTCCTCTGCTAGGTTTCCATCATCATAAGGAGGTTTTTGCAGAAGGATCAGGCCCGGAATCAGAGCCCGTGGCGGTCTATCTGAAAAGAAACAGGTAAACTAAACAGGTAACTATTTCATTATCATCCCGGGCTCAGAAGGCCCGGGTTTATTTTTGATTCATTTTTTTAACAGCTTTAAATAAGAGCTAATCAGTCTTTATTTCTGAGGCCGAATTTTTCATGAAACCACAACAATCCGAACAGATAGAATGAATGCAGCAGCTGGGATTCAATAGCCGACCAGTTTTCAATGGAGCTGCTCCCGAGAATCAGGATGCTCATTAATGCCAGCCCTACATACAGCGTATATTTGGTTTTGTAATTAATCAGCAGCAACAGTCCTGTTACGGCTTCCGCGACAGGCAGGAAATAACTGAACGGAAGAATTAAAGCTTCGGGGATTGCCGATTTTTCCATGGTTTTCAGCATCCATTCACTGAAAGCCTGAAGTTTCGGCAGACGTACCAGCCCGTGGCCCAACAGGGAAACAGCAACCGGGAGGCGCAAAAAGAAAAATACGGTCTTAAAATCTTTCATTGTTATTGTTTTAAGTTCAGCTAAAATAATAAATTACCTTCAGGATTTATCTTTCAGGTAATTAATAATCCCGATTACGTCATCTTTACCGAAACCGGCATCATGAGCCGACTGGTAGGTTGCAATCAGTGCTTCGGACAAAGGAAAACCGGCACCTGCATTTTTCGCCAGCAGAATATCTTTGAGCATCAGGTCCAGGGCAAACGCAGGCTCATAGGAATTATTGATCAGCAGAGGGGTTTTTACCTTGGTCGCACCGCTTCCGCTGGCACTTTCATTGATAATTTCCAGCATATCCTCGCGGGCAATTCCAAGTTTTTCCGAGAAAAGAACCGTTTCCGCCAGTCCCTGGTAAATGGCCGAAATAAAATAGTTAACAGATAACTTTGCCGCAATCCCTTTCCCGTTTCCGCCCAGGTGCTTAATGCTTTTCCCCAGCTTTTTCAGATAGGGTTCAGCCCTCCGGATGTCCTGTTCTTCACCGCCCGCCATAATAATCAGCGTTCCTTCAGCCGCAGGTTTTGTACTGCCGGCTACCGGAGCATCAATAAATCCGGCTTCCTTTATTTTTACGGCAGCGGATATTTCTTTCGTCGTTTCAGGGGAGATCGTGCTCATATCAATGAACAGTTTCCCGGAGATATCCAGCATTAAAATTTCCTCATAGACCGCTTTCACCGCATGGTCGTCCGTAAGCATCGTAAAAATAACATCGCTGTTTTCAACGGTTTCAGCGACTGTGTGGCAGACAATGGATTTCTCTTTAAAATCTTCAGCCTTTTCAATGGTCCGGTTGTAGACAGAAAGTACAGATTCTAACCGTTCTAAATTTTTCGCCATCGGGTGGCCCATGTTTCCCAGCCCGATAAACCCTAATTTCTCTTCTTTCATTGTATCGTTAATTGAATGATTGGTTAAGATAAATAATCTTATGTTGATAAACAAATGTGGTATCAAAAACCTGACCAGTCTATGCTGTACAGAGCGTTTAAATGCCCTTAAAATAGGTGCTGATCAATAAGCAGGATGCCTAAATACCGATTTTCTCTCCGTTAAGTTTTTTTAAACGGTAAATCTTCCGGAATTTTGCAGAAAAAACAATGAAGGTTATAGATATTGAAAGCTGGAACAGAAAGGAACATTTTGAATTCTTTTCGGCTATGGCAAGCCCTTATTTCGGTTTTACTACAGAAGTGGAATGTACGGCGGCATATGCAGGAGCAAAAGAAAAAGGACATTCCTTTTTTGCGGCATACTTACACGCATCAATGGTTGCCGTTAATACTGTTGATGAACTTAAACTGCGTATTGTTGACGGCAATGTTGTGATGTATGATACCGTTAATGCCGGAACCACCATCGGAAGGGCAGACGGGACTTTCGGCTTTGCTTACGTGCACTTTTCGGAAGATTTTAATACGTTTAATGCCGAACTGCAGAAAGAAATCAGTGAAGTACAGCATTCTGCCGGGATCAGGCTGAACAATGGGGAACTGGGAAAAGACCTCATCCGGCATTCATCCATTCCCTGGAATTCTTTTTCGGCCATTCTTCACCCGACACCGCTTGACAGAACCGAATCTGTTCCGAAAATTACATTCGGTAAATTCAGCATACGGGAAGGCAGATATTATCTCCCGGTTTCAGTGGAAGCCCACCATGGACTTGCAGACGGATTCCATCTTGCAAAATACCTTGAAGAATTTCAAAAGCAGCTGGAGCAGTAGATTGAGATAAGTGGAAATTTATCTCATTTATCAGTCGGGATTTTTCCCTGTAAACTGAATGGCATTCTGTTTTTTCTTCTGAAATTTAATAAAGTTAAAAGCATGGGTCTGATATTTTAATTCAGAAAAAAAAATGATAACTCTTCTTTTTTTCCTGCTTCAGTGACAATAAATCTTTCAATATGGTATCAAAAACGGGCTGATCTGACATCTGAATCTTTTTTAAATTTTCAAAAAAAAGAGAATAGCAATTCTTTCCGATTAATATTTTTCTGCTACAGAAAATAGCGGAAACATTTTGTATACAGCTGTAAGGGGCTATATTATAGGATACTTAGGGAATAACAAACTTCCTGGAAAATAATTCAATTTTTTTAAAGCTATTGATTATAATCATAAAAACTGAGACAATAAAAGTCTAGTTTTGTTGTCGGATATGTAACGCGCTTTGTTTCAGATAAAGAGATAAGATTTGAAAAAGCCACGTGGTATGCATGTGGTATTTTTAGTAAGGGAAATTTTAATCATTTTTTATTTCTTTGTTCTTAATCTGGCATAAAGTATACGTTTTTGTAATACAATTTTAATTTTAAAATAAAATAAGATGTTTAATGTACCGCAAAGACGATTCATTTCCAAAATGATTAAAATAATAAAAGCTTCAAACAGAAAGTATGCAAACTTTATAATCAGATAAAGTGAAGTACTGAGAGTGACTTAATACTGGAGCTATGATAAGCTACAGAAACAGAAGAGATCAGAATATTATGAAAAACGAAAAAACTGAATTTAATTTAGAAGATTTAAACCAAAAGATTTTTGTGCAGGACGAAATTTTAGCCCTGGCAAAAGAAAATTCCCCAAGGCTGTTAAGCAAGTTCAGACTGGTAGATCCTGACTTTTTTAACACGCTATCTTCTATTCAGCCCAATCTTAAAAACTCGGAATTGATTTTTTGTATATATCTAAAACTCAATTTAACAACAAAAGAAATTGCAACCTACACATTCGTTACCCCGAAAGCCATACAGAACCGTAAAAACAGGCTGAGGAAAAAACTGAATATTGCATCAACAGTTGATATCTATAAGTGGTTTAATGATCTTTAAACCATTTTTTATTTATACCCTATCACATCACATCTTATTGTTATTTACACCAATTATCTTTAATATCAATCACCTTTCCACGGCAACCATTCAGCTTTGATAAAAGCTCCTGTCACTTACCCGTTTACAAGATCCAATTTATATCCAGACTTCCAAAAATGCCCTTTTCATAAGATGGCAGCGATAAAGAATAATGTTCCGGCTATTATGATTAAATTTGGGTACGTTTAAACAAAAAGTAATGAAAGTAGAAATATGGTCGGACGTGATGTGTCCGTTTTGTTATATCGGTAAAAATAATTTTGAAGAAGCACTTGGGCAGCTTCACTTTAAAGATGAGGTAGAAGTTGAGTGGAAGAGTTTTCAGCTGGATCCAACGCTGAGTACTGAGGAAACCCAAACTACCTTTGATTATTTCAGGGAGAAAAAAGGGTTTCCGGAAGCGCAGGCCCGGCAGATGATCGCCCAGGTAACGGAGATGGGTAAAAATTCAGGTATTGAATTTAATTTTAACCGTGTCCTGATTACCGGAACCTTTCCGGCTCACAAGCTTCTTCAGTTGGCTAAAAAATACCGGAAGTCCAGTGAGATGGAAGAAGCCCTTTTCACGGCACACTTTACAGAAGGCAGAAATGTTGCTGATTTTGATACGCTGACGGCTCTGGCAGTTTCGGTAGGAATTGATAAAGAAGAAGCAGGACAGGTTTTAAACTCTGCGGAATTTGATGATAAAATCAGGAGAGATATTCAGGAAGCCCGGGATCATGGTGTTTCAGGTGTTCCTTTCTTTATCCTGGACGGCAAGTATGCTGTTTCCGGGGCACAGCCTGCAGAAGCTTTCCGTGAGGCGCTGATACAGACGTATGATGAAACCGCAATAGCCGGAGAAGAAGGCACGGACAATTCCTGCAGTACGGACGGTTGCAGTATTTAATCTGAATGCATAATTTTGAAAAGAATTTAACACTCAGTTCAGATGATAAAAATTACCGGCGAACATCATTTTGCCATCGACAGAACACTTTTCGTTTTCGCCCTGGATTCGGAAGCAGGCAAAGTATTCAACGAAAAGAATAAACTGGTTACAGGTATCGGCAAGGTGAACGCTGCAATGGAACTGACCCAGGAAATCCAGCGCAACAGGCCGGAACTGATTGTCAATCTCGGTTCTGCCGGGAGCCGGAGTTTCGGGAAAGGGGAGGTTGTGTGCTGTACAAAGTTTATCCAGCGGGATATGGATGTGAGAGGCCTTGGTTTTGAAAAATATGAAACCCCGCTTTCAGGCATTCCGCCTGTGCTGGAATACGGGCTGGTAAAAGAAGGCCTGCCGCAGGGCATCTGCGGGACCGGAGACAATTTTGAAATGAACCATGCGGAGGCCGATTACAATATCGTGGATATGGAAGCCTATCCGCTGGCTCTGATTGCCATGAAGAAAAACATTCCTTTCCTGTGCCTGAAATACATCTCCGATGACGCAGGAAGCGAAGCGGCGGAAGACTGGGCAGTTCAGGTTCACCTGGCTTCGGAAGCGTTTAACAAAATTTTATTTTAATATACAGATGACATCAATTATTATCAGGAAGGTTTCAGCTGAAGAACTGGAAGTTCTGCAGGATATAGGAAGAGAAACATTTTACGAAACATTTGCCAAAGACAATTCCGAGGATGAAATGCAGAAATACCTTGACGAAAGCTTTTCTACGGAAAAAATCTCTCAGGAACTGAACACGCCGGACTCCCGTTTCTTTATCGCATGGGAAGAAGACAACCCGGTAGGTTATCTTAAAGTAAATGCCGGAAAAGCCCAGACAGAGCTTCAGGATGATGCTTCAATGGAGATTGAAAGGATTTATGTGAAAAGTTCACACCACGGCAAGAAAGTCGGGCAGCTTTTGTATGACAAGGCACTGGAGATCGCGCTTGAGGAAAAGAAACAGTACCTGTGGCTGGGCGTATGGGAGGAAAACCTACGTGCGGTCAACTTTTATAAGAAGAACGGTTTTGTGACATTTGACAAGCATATTTTCAGGTTGGGCAGCGAAGAGCAGACAGACCTTATGATGAGGAAAGATTTAGCCTGATCTTAAATTTCATAAATTTCAGCATCCGTAAAAACGTAGAATTTACCGTTTTTAGGAATGTTTTTTGTATCCAGGCCTGTAAATTCACTGAAGGCAGGCAGCAGCAGCTGTTTATCCGTCAGCACAAAACACGGCAACCTGATTTTTTTTACTGCCGAATGGATCATAAATCCCGGGTGGATGTGCCCGGTGATCTGGAGATTCGGATGTTTCTTCTCAAAATCATGGATGAACGTGAAACCGTTAAGCTCCAGTGATTTTGATTTATAGTTAAGGCATAATTTAGATTCCAGGGTTTTTGAGATCCGGTCATGATTTCCTTCGATGAGGTAAAACCCTAAGTCCGGGTACCGGTTTCTCCAGGTGCAGAATTCGTCCACATCCGAATTGTCGCCGGCATGGAGAAGGTCACCGACCACCACAAACTTTTCAGGCTGGAAGTATTCGATCAGGATTGATAACCGTTCCAGGTCATTTTTCATGATCTGGTTGGCCAGGGCAATGCCGTTTTTCCTGAAGTGTGCCGTTTTCCCGATATGGAGGTCTGATAAAACAAGGGTCTTCTGCGCTTCCCAGAACAGGGCCCTCTGGTTGGTTAAAGTAAAGATTTCGTTTTGTACCGTTATATTTTTTGTTGCTATTTTCATTTTTCAGATCTGTTAATCATTCTTCATGTATTCAGTTTTCCTATTATCTTACTTTCCTGGCCTGCTGAATCAGTTTCTGGATCCTGGAATCCAGGTCTTCGCTGGAAAGGGTCTGCCGGAGGCTGTCTACTTTAATCGGGAAGCTTAAAGGCGTAAAAGATGCGGCATGCTTCAGGATAATTTTTGATTTTTCAATTCTTTTGAAAGCTTCCACCAGCCTCTGTTCCTGCAGCTGCATATTGAACACTTCCGTATAGGCCTGCCTTACCAGAAAATTATTAGGGTCATAATCTTCCAGCACTTTAAAAATAAGGCCTGCCGAACTCTGCAGTGATTTGTTGGAACGCTGCTGCCCGGGGAAATTCTGTACAACCATGCCGGAAATTACTGCAATATCACGGAATTTACGCCTTGCCATTTCCGCAGAATTGATGCTCGAAATTACATCATTCATCAGGTTGTCGCGGGTCAGGATTCCTTGAAGGTTTTCTTCTGTCAAAGGAATTTCTTTATCACTGAACAGCTCGAAACCGTAATCGTTCATTGCCATCGAGAAAGAAATGGGAGCAAGCTTTGAAATGCGGTAGGCTACCAGCGCAGCCATTACTTCATGAACAAGCCGTCCCTCAAAAGGATACATGAACAGGTGATAGCCTTCCCTGTTTTTAATCATTTCAACAAGGAACTCGTCTTCCCTTGGGATATGCGAACGCTCTTCCTGGTTTGCCAACAGTGGATGAAGGAATTTAAGCTCCTTCTCAGAGGCTTTGGGGTTCAGGGCTCCGGATAATTTTTCACGCAGGAAATGCCCCAGGTTAGAACTTAGAGGCAGCCTTCCGCCCAGATAACTCGGAGCAAATGCTTTTCCTTTGGATGCGCGCACGAATACCGTCATATCTTTGATCATCGCCACTTCCAGGACTCTTCCCGCCAAAATAAATTTATCTTCTTTCTTTAACCTAGAAATAAAATATTCTTCCACCATCCCGATATAGCCGCCGGAAATGAATTTTACCTTCAGCATGGCATCGCTTACAATCACGCCCATATTCATCCTGTGGAGCATGGCAATCCTTCTTGAGGTTACTTTATACAGACCGGTTTCATCAATTACTACCTTATGGAACTCTTCGTAGCTTTTCAGTGCCTTTCCGCCGATGGTTAAAAAATCAATGATGCCTTTCCACTCTTCTTCATTCATTTCCCGGAATGCAAAGGTTTCTTTTATTCTCGGATACATTTCATCAGGATAGAAGCCGTCTCCGACTGCCAGGGTCATCATAAACTGAACCAGCACATCAAAACACAGCACCTGCGGATCACGAGGTTCAATCACATTGTTTTTTACGGCTTCTTTTAAAGCAGAAACTTCAATCAGCTCCAGAGAATGGGTAGGCACACAGTAGATTTTTGAAGTTTCAAAAGGGGAGTGGCCGCTCCGCCCTGCACGCTGTAGAAACCGGGCAACTCCTTTCGCAGAACCAATCTGGATTACCGTATCAACAGGCTTAAAATCGATTCCCAGATCCAGTGATGAGGTGGAAACAACAGCTTTCAGTTTGCCGGAGCTCAGGTTTTCTTCAATCCAGATTCTCAGGTGGGCATCAATGGAACTGTGATGGATCGCGATCTGTCCTGCAAAATCAGGATAGGCATTCAGCAGCAGCTGGTACCACATCTCGCTCTGGCTCCTGGTATTGGTAAAAACAATGGTAGAGGTGGAGTTTAAAATAATCGGGACTACCTTATCGGCAAGCTTATGCCCCAGATGCCCTGCCCAAGGCAGAATTTCCACTTCATCCGGAAGGACCGGAATAATATCTATTTTCTTTTTTTCTTTGGCGGTAACGGTGGTTTTCCTGATATTATACGGAATCAGGATTTCCATGGCTTCATCAAGATTCCCGATGGTGGCCGTTATGCCCCAGATTTTTATTTTGGGAACATACTTCCTGAGCTGGGAAATCCCGAGCTCCATCATTACGCCGCGCTTTGATCCCAGCAGTTCATGCCATTCATCCACGACAATCACCTTTAAACTTTTAAAAAACCGCTGGTGGTTTTTCTGCCCGAGCAATAGATGAAGGCTTTCCGGGGTGGCCACTAAAATTTCCGGCATGTTTTTAACCTGCTGCTGGCGTACTTTTGGGTCTGTATCACCGTTTCGCACGCCTACCATCCAGTCCAGTCCGATTTCGTCAATGGCTTCCTGCATGGCTTTGGCAATATCTTTTGAAAGGGAACGGAGCGGGGTGATCCAGATCATTTTCAGTCCTTTCTCATATTTTTCAGGATGGTTAAGGAAATCTGTAATCAGTGCTAAGAACACAGAATAGGTCTTTCCGAAACCGGTAGGAGCAATCACCATTCCACTGTATCCGCTTCCGAATTTACGCCACGTCTCAGCCTGGAACTTAAAAGGGGAAATGCCTTTATCCGCCATCCAGTTCTGAATGACGGTGAATCCGTTGGTATTTTCAAAAGCAGCCAAATTTTTATCCTGATTTGTTAATGCGGTGCCCGCAATTTATGTATTGTTTTTTCCAGTTTTGATATTCCTTATTCACTCATTTAAAGAAATTACTGAATGAGTTTTTTAATTTCTTCCAGATCATCAATTTCATTAACCGTCTTATCTTTCCGCCATCTTAAAATCCTTGGGAAACGCAGGGCAACGCCGCTTTTGTGCCGGCTGCTGAACCCGATGCCTTCAAACGCAATTTCAAAGACCAGTTCAGCCTTTACGGTACGGACGGGACCGAATTTTTCAATGGCATTCTTATTTACAAAACGACTGACTTCCATAATCTCCTTATCCGTAAGTCCGGAATAGGCTTTTGCAATGGTAACCAGCGCATCACCGTTTTTTACGGCAAATGTATAATCGGTATAGTAGGCACTTCTCCTTCCGCTTCCTTTCTGCGCATAAATCAATACTGCATCAATGGTCAACGGGTTGATTTTCCATTTCCACCAGTCGCCTTTTTTACGCCCGGAATGGTAGAAAGAATCTTTTTTCTTCAGCATAAGCCCTTCACTGTTGATATCGCGGGAGTTTTCTCTGATCTGGTTTAAATCATTCCAGTTTTCAAAACCGATAACCTGAGAAAGCTTAATGTGTTCCGGGCTTTCATTCAGCAGCAGTTCTTCCAGCATAGCGCGCCTTGCGGCAATAGGCTTTTCCCGCAGGTCATTGTTTTCCAGTTCCAGTATATCGTAGGCAAAAACCTGGATCGGGATTTCGGAAAGCATTTTTTTGGTTAATGTTTTCCGGTTCAGCCTTTTCTGGAGCTCATTAAAATTCAGGACTTTATCGTCTTTCACCGCCAGTATCTCACCGTCAATGACGAAATTGCCTTTCATCTGCTGAACAGCTTCAGTAATTTCGGGAAACTGTTCGGTAATCAGCTCTTCGCCTCTGGACCATATGAAGACTTCATCATTTCTTCTGATAATCTGCCCGCGGATGCCGTCCCATTTGTATTCAATCAGCCATTCATCCGGAGTTCCCAGTTCTTCCAGCTCTTTTTCCAGAGGATAGGCGAGACAGAAAGGGTAGGGTTTTGAATTGTCGGGATTGATATTTTCTGCAGAAATAAGTTCTTGGAACGATGCTTCTTCCGGCAACCATTTTCCCATTAAGCTGTGCATTAACGTACTGGATTCCTGGTTTGAGAACCTGGTCAGGGCATTGATCAGGGTTTTATCCGAAACCCCGATCCGGAAGCTTCCGCCCAGTAGTTTGTTAAAAATCAGGCGTTCCGTGTAGTCCAGGCCGTTCCATGATTGGAGCACAAAATCTTTTTTATCTTCATCCGACTTGCCTTTTAAACCGATGATGTCATTCATCCACTGGGACAGTGTGCGTTCTATTTTTTCCGTTGGCGGCGGAAGGATCAGTGAAATGGTTTCCCCGAGGTCTCCCACCGAAGAGTAGCTTTCCTGAAAAAGCCAGAAGGGCAGCCCGGTAATTTCCAGTGCCCATTCTTTCATATAATTGGTATTGACATTCCGTTTAGGCCTTTTGCCGGTAAACAGCGCAATAAACCACACCTTGTCATCATCCGGTGCACGTTCCAGATAATCAATGATCGCATCGATCTTGGCGTTGGTTTTATTGGTGCTCTCAAGGGCATTGATCAGTTCTGCGAAATGCTTCATAATGTAAAATATAATTTCCGGTAATCGATTTTCTACTATTCGGGATGGCTGTTAACGTTGTAGCTGTATGTTCAGTACGTATCAGTCGTTGGTCTGGGATTCAGGTGCTTCAGCAGCTTCTTTTTCCGTTTCCTCATCATCACCGTATAATGTTTCTACGACATCTGCTTTTATCCCGATTTCATTTAAATATTTGGAAAAAACTTCGGTCTGGCCGTGTGTAACATGAACAATTTCTGCTTCCGTTGCTTTTATAGCCTGTAGCAAACCGCCCCAGTCGGCATGATCGCTCATGGGAAAACCGGCATCCGCACTCCGCCATCTTCTCGCTCCGCGCACCTGCATCCATCCTGAACAGATGGCCGTTGCCGGATTCGGGATTTTTTTGATGACATTGCTGTCCAGTAATGCAGGCGGGACAATAACAATATCATCCTGTACATGTTTTACACTTTCCCTGAAATCCGGGACTTCATATTCCGGAAGGGTGATCCCTGCATTTTCAAAGGCTTCATTCAGTTTTCCGATAGAGTAATGAACATGGATTTTACCAAGGCCTTCAACGGCTTTCATAATCCGCTGTGCTTTCCCCAGGGAATATCCTATAAATACGGATGTTTTCTGGTTTTCTTTGTTCTTAAGCACCCAGTTCTGCATTCTTTTATTCAGGTCATCCACTTCCAGCCAGTTGTAAATCGGCAGCCCGAATGTACTCTCACTTACAAACTCATGGCACCTTACCAATTCGAAAGGAGTACTCAACCCATCATACTGTACTTTATAGTCTCCGGAAATGACACTTATATATCCTTTATATTCCAGACGGATCTGCGCGGAACCGATAATATGGCCTGCCGGATGAAGCGAAACTTTTACGCCGTTCATATCGATAACTTCACCGTATTCCACACTCTGGCATTCGATGTCTTCACTGATCCTTTTATGAAGGATCGGTTTTGTAAAATGGTGGCAGAGGTATTTTTTCATTCCCCAACGGGCGTGGTCGGCATGTCCGTGTGTGATTATGGCAAGGTCTACCGGTCTCCAGGGATCGATGTAAAACTTTCCCTGCGGACAGTAAATTCCTTTATTGGTAAATGTGATCAGTTTCAATAGTGCGGATTTGAATTCGTATATCCAAAAATCCCACCAAAGGCAAGGCCAGAAAGAAAAAAACAACAGGAGATCATATAATGAAACTGTTTTAAGATCATAACTCTGTGAATGTTGAAATTTGAGATTGACATTTAAGATTTAATCTTAATTTTGATCTGATGAAAACAATACCTATTGAAACAGAAAGACTGATTCTCCGTGATATAATCCCGGCAGACAGACAGGCTATTTTCGATTACCGGTCTGATGCCGAAACCAATAAATTTCAAAGCTGGATTCCGAAAAACCCTGAAGAGGTGGATGAATTTATTCAAAAAAATTATAAGGAATTTAACCTGCCTGAAACCTGGTACCAGATTCTGATTACGGATAAAGAAACAGGTACCGTAATCGGAGATATCGGAATTCATTTTTTCGGCGAGGAAAATAAGCAGGTGGAATTGGGAATCACCGTACATAAAAAGTTCCATGGAAAAGGATATGCCTCCGAAGCTTTGAAAGGATGTATTGATTTCTTATTCAATGATTTGCAGAAACATAGGATTATTGCTTCCGTTGATCCTGAAAATACTGCTTCCCCGCGTTTAATGGAGCGAATCGGGTTCAGGAAAGAAGCGCATTTTGTTAAAAGCTTATTCTGGAAAAACAAATGGGTGGATGATGTTATTTATGCGCTGCTTGAAGAAGAGTGGAAACACCGTTCATAGATCATATCCTCATTGGCGTATTTTTTGAACCCCCGGATAGTAAATAAATTTTATGGTATCTTCATTTCTGTTACAGTTAGAATGGAAGGAATTTTTAATGGGACAGGAAGAATGGTCATTTCTTCTGGAGATCGTTCTGAGGACCTTTATTATGTTTTTAACAATCATTATCGGTCTCCGGATATTGGGGAAAAGGGGAGTGAAACAGCTGTCGCTCTTTGAGCTGGTGGTAATTATCGGGCTGGGCTCTGCAGCGGGGGACCCGATGTTTTATAAGGAAGTAGGGATCGCATCTTCCATTATCGTTTTTATGGTAATTATATTCCTGTATACTTCGGTAACCTATCTGATCGGGAAAAGCAAGGTTTTTGAGAAACTACTGGAAGGAACATCCATCTGTCTGATTGAAAACGGTGAGTTTTCCATTGAAAATTTTAAGAAGGAAAATCTTGGAAGCGATGAGTTTTTTGCTGAGCTGAGGCTGAGAGGCATCTCGCATCTGGGCCAGATCGAAAGGGCCATTGAAGAAGTTTCGGGCGAGATCAGTGTTTTTTATTTTGAAGACCGGGAAGTAAAATTCGGGCTTCCTATTATGCCGGGATCTTTGGAAAACCCGATGAAAACGATAAGCGTTAAAGGATTTTATTCGTGTACATTCTGCGGGTATACGGAAGAGAAAAATGAAGGGGATGCAGGACACTGCAGTAAATGTAAAAAAGACAAATGGATTGGATCCAGTAATAAGAGAAGGGTAACTTAATAAAAAGGTTCCCCGAAAGGAACCTTAAAAAAACACAAATGATGAAAAAAAATTATTTCGATACACAAATATAATCAATATGTGTATTATGTAAAACATAGTATGGCAGTCATTTATAAAATCTATTTATACTACCACATTTTATCCTGCATTAAGACGCTGCGAGGTGGTAGATATTCCGAATGCCAATAAAGCCACGATTCCCAAAGTGAAAATTTTTACCAGCTTACCCATGGTTCCGGATGTTTGCTTACTTTCTGATGTTGAAGACATAACGTTTTGTTTTTGTTAGAAATAAATTATCAAATACCACACCAACTCACGATGAGATGCTCATTATAAAGCTGTTGGATACATAAGTTTTAATTAAGGTAAACAGTTACAGTCAATGCTGTAAAGAATCCGGATGATTACAGTCAATATCTGCCTTATCAATTATCCATAAAAAATCCCTTTCCGAAAGAACCGGAAAGGGACACACCTAACATTAAGAAATTTCCTCAGACAATAAACAATGATGCAATTGCCTGGGCATCACTTCCCGTTAAAATTTCATCGTAAGCAGCAGAACCTGCTTCCGGTCCGAAAGCCGCGGCAGTATTAAACCCGGCCTGTACGGTAACACCTTCTCCGGCATATACAGCGTTGGTAGCTGCAGGCATGTTTCCGCCGTTCGCCAATTCAATCCAACCTTTGTTTGCCCTCATTCTCCTAACCTGTGAAGCATGTCTTGCTTCTACGGAGTGTATCTGTAAGGCGGCCTGTAATACTGTTTTATTAGACATTACATTTCCTGCCTGTCCTTTATATGCTCTTACCCCGGTATCTTCAAATGCCTGGGCCAGCACAAGGAACTGATTATAATCTGAAAAAGGAGCAAAGGCTCCGCCTACTGTAAAATTGAAGTTGGGTTTCGCTCCCGGCGTTACTCCCAGTGAAGTAAGCGTACTTTTAAGGAAAGCAACGTGCGCGGTCTCATGTTTTGAGATCTGCATGAAAACCGGACGGTCTGCACTTGGGATCAACCCAGCCGTTCCTAATCCTTTGGTATAATATTCGTCTTCCAGGTATTCCAGTACCAAAGCAAGCTGAAGCGCGTCTGTTAATGCACTTTTACCGGCATTTCCGGGTACAGTTGCAGTGGTAGTGGTCTGTGCCTTTGCAGAAGTAGTCATAAAAGCGCCCAGACCTAAAGGGATAGAGGCAACAGCTGCCTTTTTACCGAATTGGGATATTTGGGAAAGCGTTTCTAATCTTGACGCTTCTGTTGTGAAGAATTTGTCGTCAGATAATCTATCTAGTAATTTTAGAATGTTCATAATGTAAATTTTTGTGAAGTGAATAAATTAACCGATTCCCTGTTCTTTCCAGGTAAACGGAGTTTTAAAGAACCCGCCTGCTGCTGCTACAATGTCTTTAGGCTCTTTTGCAACATCAAGCCCTGTAGTAGGGTTGATTACATCATCCCCTGAAAACGCTGCGGTTCCCGGATTGATAAGGTCCCTGATCGCAGCTGCGTGTCTTGCTTCCACGGAAACAATTTTTCCTGCAATCACAAGGTAATCTACATTCGTAATATACTTTCCTGCACCGTTGTAAGCGGCTACCCCTGTATCTTCAAGTGCTTTTGCCGTAGCAAGTACAGAATTCCTGTCATTGAAGTTTACATTGGGATACTGGAACTCAAGCGTAGGAAGAACATTGGCAGTAGCTCCGGTAATGGCTGCCTTAAAGAAATCCCTGTGGATCACCTCATGGTGGTAAAGATCGGTAAATATCTGTTTTTCAGCATTGGAAATCCCAGTATAGAAATTGTTAACCACTTTGGTATAGAAATCCGCTTCAAGCTGTTCCAGTGCATACGCATAGTTCAGAACACCCACATCGCCCTTACCCAGGTCGAAAACATTATTATCAACGAACTCAAAATCGTTGTCGTCACACCCGATCAATGTAAGCCCGGCCATAGCCAGCCCCACACCACTCAATTTTAGAAAGTTTCTTCTGTTGGTATCAAGGGTCGCTCCCTGATTAGAAACACTGATTGTTTTTTTCATAATATAATTTGTTTAAGTGAGAATTTTTATCTTAACATGATAGAGAAAAAACAGCATAAAAGATTTATGCTGTTTCACAACTAACAAACCATTACGGCATTAAAACCGTGTCTATAACGTGAATGACCCCATTCGACTGATTAACATCAGCTATTGTAACTTTAGCATCATTGCCTTTAACGTCTCTTATGTATAAATCTTTTCCTTTTGTCCAGAACGTCAGTTGCTCGCCCTCTACCGTTTTCATCATTGCTTTCCCGCCGTTTGCATTTACTGCAGCCATAATTTCTTTAGCATTGAATTTTCCGGCAAGCACATGATAGGTTAAGATTTTAGTAAGCATTGCCTTGTTTTCCGGCTTTACCAGGCTTTCAACCGTTCCTTTCGGAAGCTTTGCAAATGCTGCGTCAGTAGGAGCCAGTACAGTGAAAGGCCCAGCGCTCTGTAAAGTTTCTACCAGTCCGGCTGCTTTCACCGCAGCTACCAGTGTTTTATGATCTTTGGAATTTACTGCGTTTTCAATAATATTCTTAGAAGGGTACATGGCAGCACCGCCTACCATTACTGTTTTTTCTTTTTTCATCTGTGCAGTTACATTTCCACTGAATGCGAATGATAAAGCAACCATTCCTAAAACTGCGATTTTTGATTTTGTATTCATTATTTTATTTTTAATTATTTATTGATTTGAATTGCTGTTGTTATAGTCATTTACGAGAGTGGTTTCAATTCAGATTTAAAATTTTTAATATTATTTTTAAATTACTAAGGATCAGTGACTTATTTTTAAAATTAAAGTGATTTTTTTATTTAATTATTAAAACTTGTTAATATATAGGCCTTTCTCTTGTGAAATAGTAAACAATTGTTTAATTTTGTTGGGTTATTTAAAATTTAAATTACTATACGGTAATGTTTAATTTTTTCATTATATTTGAAAAGAAAATTATTCGCTATTAAAACAAACTATTCGGAAGAGCAACTTATCGTTTTACTACAAGAAAAAAACGAAAATGGTTTTCATTACCTGTATGACCACTATTCCGGTGCACTATATGGTATCATCCTCCGAATCGTTCAGTCAAAAGATTATACCGAAGACATTATTCAGGATGTGTTTGTTAAAATCTGGAATTCTATCCATCAGTATGACTCATCAAAAGGAAGGTTCTATACCTGGATGATCAATATTGCAAGAAACACCGCTATAGATTATTTAAAATCAAAAGGTTTCCAGAACGAACTTAAAAACCAATCTCTTCCGGATTTCGTATATAACTCTGCAGAGCTTTCAACGACCAATGACGCATCAGATTTTATCGGTTTCAGTAAAGTGCTTGAAAGTCTGGATGTAGATAAAAAGGAACTTATCGACCTGGCGTACTATCAGGGATACACTCAAAATGAAATATCCGAGAAACTGAAAATTCCGCTGGGGACCGTAAAAACCAAAATGCGGACTGCGCTGATGAAATTAAAGGATTTGTTAAAAGATTATCAATAAATTGAACACTAAAGAATACATATCATCCGGAATTATAGAATCTTATATTCTAGGTCTTGCTTCTCCAGAAGAAGCAGGTATTTTGGAGTGTGTGATGAAAAATAATGCTGAAGTAAAAGCTGCTTTTGAAGACGCTCAGAAGACGATGGAAGCCCTTGCTACCGCCCAGGCAGTAGCTCCTCCTGCGGATCTGAAATCCAAAATCTGGGAAAAGATTCGGAAGGAGCAGACTGCTGAAGACCGTCCGCCTGTATTTTCAGTAGATATTCCTGCCGCAAAACCGCAGGAAGAAATCAGGATACAGCGCACCGGTAACTGGAAAGCGTATGCCGTTGCTGCCACGGTTCTATTCCTGATCAGTGTGGCCGGAAACCTGTTCTGGATGAATGACCGTACTGAGACCAAGGAGCAGCTGATTGCCATACAGAACGAAAAGCAGTCCCAGGACCTGGCCATGCAGAAAATGAACCGGAAAATGGAAATGTTTACCAACCCTGAAATGAAGGTTGTGATGCTGAAAGGCGTTGAAAAACACACAGACTCCAAAGCGATGGTGTTCTGGGATAAAAAAACAAAAGAAGTTTATCTGAATGCAGAAAGCCTTCCTAAAGCCCCTGAAGGCATGCAGTACCAGCTTTGGGCTATTGCAGACGGAAAACCGGTGAATGCAGGAATGTACACCGAAGATAAAGACAGCAGGACGGCACTTGCCAGCATCCCGGATGCACAGGCGTTTGCCATTACCCTCGAAAAACAGGGCGGCAGCCCGGTTCCCACAATGGAGAACATGTATGTGATGGGAGAAATTTAATCTGAAACTTAAAACTGAAATAAAGATAGAAAGACCAGCTGTAAAGCCGGTCTTTTTTTATTGTGGCAGGCCCTGATTTTACGGCAAAGTTCGGTATTGAACAAAGTAAAATTCTTATCTTTAAGTTCACCAATCATTATTTTATGGAAAAACGAACAATTAAAAACACGGATCTGTCAGTGGCACCGGTTAATTTTGGAGGAAATGTTTTTGGATGGACACTGGACGAGAAACAGTCGTTTGATATCCTGGATCAGTTTACACAGGAAGGCTTCAACTTTATAGATACAGCAGATACCTATTCCTGGTGGGTAAACGGAAAAGGCGGTCAATCTGAGGAAATCATCGGAAAATGGATGAAAAGCCGCGGCAACAGGAATGAACTGGTGATTGCAACCAAAGTAGGTTCCGAAACAAAGGAACACGGGTATGACATCAGCAGAAAGCATATCCTGAAATCTGTGGATGAGTCTTTACAGCGCCTGCAGACCGATCATATTGATTTGTATTATACCCATTTTGATGATCATACAACACCAGTTGAAGAGACGTTGTCTGCCTACGACGAAATTATAAAAGCCGGAAAAGTACGTTATATCGGCGCCTCAAACCTTTCACCCGAAAGGCTGAAGGAATCTTTTGAAGTTTCCCGGGAACATAACCTTCCGAAATACGTAGCCCTCCAGCCGCATTACAATCTTGTGGAACGGGAAAAATTTGAAAGTCAGTATGCTTCCTTAGTACAGGAATTTGACCTGAGTGTTTTCACATACTGGTCGCTGGCTTCGGGATTTCTAACCGGTAAATACCGCAATGAAGATGATTTATCCAAAAGCCAGAGAGGAGAAGGAGCCAGGAAATATTTAAACCCGAAAGGGCTTGGAGTTCTTGGAGCACTGGATCAGATCAGTTCTGCCCATAACTCAGATCCCGCAACCGTTGCACTGGCATGGTTACTGGCCAATCCGCTGATTACGGCCCCGATTGTGAGTGCTACCAGTGCACCCCAGCTGAAAACATTATTTGCCGCACCCCAGCTGAAACTCAGCCATGAAGATATTGAGCTTCTGAATACAGTAAGCCAATAAATAGCTGCTGAAAAATAATAAAAAACCGTTCAAATTAATTTTGAACGGCTTTTATATGGATAAATTTGAAATTTAATCTGAATATTCCTTTAACAACTGGCGGTAACTTGTCAGAATTGTAGATTTGGAAATAAATCCGATAAATATATTCCTGTCATTCACAACCGGTAAATTCCAGACTCCGGTATCATCAAACATCTGAAGGATTTCCAACGGCTTATTTTCCGGATGAACTACCGCCGGCGGGGCTTTCATAATCTGGATAATGGTGGCTGAAATTTTTTCGTTGCTGAACAGGTAAGGGCGGATATCATCCAGGGTCAGAATACCGCGCAGTATTTTATCATCATCCACTACCGCAAAAATATTTTTACTGCCGTTCTTCACGAGTTCAAACAAATTTGTAATGGGCGCATTTTCATGGATGATCTGGGAATACCGGTCTATAAAATCTTCTGTTTTCAGTGAAAACAACAGGTTATTGTCATGCTTGTCTGTAAAGATTTTTCCTTGGTCTGCCAGTGATTTAAGCTCAGGGGAAATCGGGGAGAACCATTTTGCAATCAGGTATGAGATGATGGCGACAATCATTAGCGGAATAAAAAGATCATACCCGAAGCTTGATTCCGCAATCAGGAAAATAGCGGTTAACGGTGCATACATGACGCCGCTCATGGCTCCGGCCATTCCCACCAGTACCAGATTGGTAACAGGAACTTCCTCAAAACCGAGCTGCTGGCAGATAACCGCAAACAGATAGCCCACCGTTCCGCCTGCGAAAAGGGAAGGTGCAAAATTCCCGCCGTTTCCACCACTGAAAATGGTGAAGGAAGTGGCAAATGCTTTCAGCAGAAGAACCAGAACGAGGAAAATAATAATGGTAAAATTTTTGATTTCAAAATACCTGAAAAAACTGTTCTCTATGATGGTATGCGTATTCCCGTTGGTAAAAGCCTTTACGGTATCATATCCCTCACCGAATAAAGGAGGAAACAGGACGCAGAGCATAGATAAAACAGCGCCTCCGAACATGGCTTTTCTCAGCGGAGACATTTTTAACCCGTTGATAAAATGTTCGACTTTTTTAGAAACAATTACAAAATACCGCGCGTATATGCCTGTCACAATCCCTAAAGCAAAATAATAGGGAAGGTTCCTGTAATTAAAAGCCTCCCGCGTATAAAACCGGAAAAGCACATCTTCCTGAAGCAGGATCCTGGATAACAGACTTCCGCAGACTGCTGCTACTACCAACGGAATAAAATCGGTAAAGACCACGCCTGTAAGCAGGATTTCAAAAGCAAACATAATCCCTGCAATCGGGGCATTGAATGCCGATGCAATCCCTGCCGTGGCACCTGCCGCCAGTAAAAGCGTACGTTCTTTATAGCTTAAACGGTAGGTCTGAGCATAATTTGAGCCAATGGCTGCGCCCGTCACGGCTATCGGGCTTTCAAGTCCGGCGGAACCTCCGAGTCCTACCGTAACGGCACTCTGTACAATCTGTGAATACATTTTCACAGAAGAAACAACGCTTGAATTCTGTGCAATTTCATACAGAATAGCTCCGATTCCTTTCCGGTCCTGTCCTTTGAATATGGTCATAACGATCATCACCGTTAATACAATTCCTAAAAACGGAAAAATAATATAAAATAAAATCTGGTATTCAAAATGAACCTTGGTGGTAATAAAATGGTGGATGTTGTGAACCAGCGTTTTCAGCAGTACACCAGCAAGACCCGCAGTACAGCCCACGAGAATCCCGGAAAGCACCAGAAACTGATTTCTGCTGAGCCTGTTGTTCAGCCAGTGGAGAATCAGTTCATAACTGCGTGCCTTTTCAAGTCCGTATTTTTGAAAATCCCTTTTAAACTTTAGAAAACTGAGAAACTTTTTTTTGTGATGAATATTCACCTTTATGAAAATTTAAACTGCAACCGAATTGCCGCAGTTCCGTAAATTTATGAAATATATCATAAATAATAAAATTACCGGTGCTCGGTTGTCTCTCTTTTCGGTCTTAAAATTAAACGGATGGACGGATTGTTGGTGATAAACAGCCTCAGCCAGTTGAATGCAAGACGCGCTTTGCTCCTGAACGTAACCAGCGGAATTATATGGATAAAAAGCCAGGTAAGCCATGCTATAAATCCTTTATAGGAAAACTTCGGAAGATCTACCACGGCATCGAACTTTGAAATGATGGCCATGCTTCCTTTATTGTTATAGGTAAAAGGCTTCAGCACTTTTTCATTTTCAATCCGTTTAAAATTATCTGCTAAATTGATTGCCTGCTGAATGGCTACCTGTGCCAGCTGCGGATGGCCTTTCGGGTATTTTTCCTCCGTAAGCTGTAGGGCAATATCACCCAAAGCAAAAATATTGGCGGTTCCCTGTACCTTATTATAGGCATCTACCAGCAATCTCCTGCCTCTTCCCACGCTCTCCTGCGGAATCCCCGGAACTTCACGCCCTATGACCCCGGAGGTCCAGATCAGGGTTTCCGTTTCAATGGTTTTCCCGTCGGCAAGAATCACTTTTTTATCGACATAATCTTTTACGGCAACATTCAGAAGGATTTTTACGCCGAGTTTTTTAAGCCTTTCATAAGCGGCTTCCTGTGCCATCTTGCTCATCGGGGAAAGAAGTGTCGGGAGCGCATCAATCAGGTAAATATTGGAAAGCCCAAGCTTTATTTCAGGGTATTCCTTCTCAGCGATATAGGTTCCCATTTCGGCAATCATCCCGGCCAGTTCCACACCCGTGGGCCCGCCGCCGGCAATAACGATATTCTGGAGCTTTTGGGCTTCTTTTATATTTTTATTCCGTGCCGCTTCTTCAAGCGTAAGCAGCATGTGATTTCTCAGGTACAGTGCTTCATCAATGGTTTTCATAGACAGGGCACACCGCTGTACATTATCCATCCCGAAGAAATTGGTTTCGGTTCCCAGTGCCAGTATCAGGTAATCATATTTAAGTACGCCGGCGTCGGTTTCAATCGCATTGCTGTCATGATCAACTTTAACAAGGCTTCCCATATGAAAACTTACATTTTTATACTTTGAAATCATTTTCCGGAAAGGATAACTGATGTTGGATGCCTCAATGAATGAAGTGGCCACCTGATAGATCAACGGCGGAAAGAAATGGTAGTTATTTTTGTCAACTAAAGTAATACGGAACCGGTTGTCATTAACCAGAGATTTAATAAGATTAATTCCTGCAAATCCTCCGCCTACGATAACGATGTGCTTTTTCATGTATTATAATATTGAAAGGTGTGCTACAATGGCTTCAAGAATAACGCCAAAGCCTTTTATGTGGTAGATTTACTGTATTAAGGTAGCAATTGATTTATAAGAGAGCAGAATTATCATGTTATCACAATTATTCCATTTAAATATGATAAAAAGATCTGTATCTGGAAGGCAAACCGTCTCCAGCCAGTCTCATTTCAGTTTATAAATGGCTTTACGCTGATGATTATTTTAACTGCACGATGTTTGTACTTTGTATGGAACCAAAATCTTAAACAGCAGAATATGAAAACAGACATTTTAACGGAAAAACACAGACTCGGATTGGGTGGAGTAGCCATCGGAACTGCTTTTGAAGCATTAACGGACGGGGAATCTTATGAAGTTTTGCAGAAAGCCTGGGATCTGGGAATCAGGTATTATGATACATCGCCGTGGTACGGGCTGACTAAAAGCGAACGGAGATTCGGGAATTTCCTTCACGGGCAGAACCGTGACGAATTTGTTTTTTCAACAAAAGTAGGAAGGCTGTTTGCCGCAGTGCCCCAAGATGAAGTACCGCCTACGATGTGGCAGGATCCGTTATCCTTTGATTTTGAACATAACTATACAGCTGATGCAATAAAAAGATCCATTGAAGAAAGCCTGGAAAGAACCCGGCTGGACCATATCGATATTGTTTATGTTCATGATTTATCGGAAGACCAGGTAGGCGACCGGTATCCTTATTTTTTGAAACAGGCCAGGGAAGGTGCATTCAAAGTACTTTCAGAATTGCGGGATCAGGGCGTGATCAAAGCCTGGGGACTGGGTGTGAATACCATTGAACCCATTTTAGACTGCCTGGATTCAGCTGATCCTGACATCTGTCTTTCGGCAACCCAGTATTCAATTCTTGAACATGAAGACGCGGTTGACCGCCTGCTTCCGGCCGTGAAAAAAGCCGGGGTGAAGCTGGTTTCCGGAGCCGGATATAATTCAGGATTTATTAATGGGAGGCCGAGATACAACTATAAAGACGTTATCCCAAAAGGAATGACCGAAAAACGTGAGAAAATAAGTGAAATTGCCAAAAGATATGAAATCGGTATTGTGGATGCCGCCCTGCAGTTTGTGCTTGCTGCCGATGAATTTGCCTCTATCATTCCCGGAGCCAGCAAACCGGAGCAGGTGGAAAGCAATGTAAATGCGCTGAATAAAAATATTCCTTCGGATTTCTGGAAAGAACTGAAATCTGAAGGACTGATTTATGAAAAGGCACAGACGCCCGCTTGAATCTGATCAGAATCAGTACATAAACCTTCCGGATCCGGAAGGTTTTTTATTGCCATACAGCTTATAATATTCCTTCAATAGAAATGATGAGCTTATTTCCCTGCTTCTTTTTATAACATCACTACCTATGTAGTTATATTTGTTATATTTGTGCCTTGAAAAATCTTGATATTTAATAACAGTTAATCAATACAACATGAAAAAATTAATTACCGCATGCAGTCTGGCAGCAGCCTTGTTTTTCACCTCAAACCTTGTGAATGCACAGCAGAAAATCGGTCACGTGAATTCTGACGATATTTATTCCAATCTTCCTGAAGCAAAAACTGCAGAAGCTTCTTTGGATACTTTCACAAAAACAAAGCAGACTGAGATTGAAAAACTGATCACATCATATCAGACCAAGCTGAAGGCAGCACAGGATAAAGAGAAAACCATCAGTGAAGCCAATAAGGAAAGTGTCATCAAAGAATTAACCGCTGCACAAACCGAACTGCAGGCATTAGGCAAAGATATAGAAGCGTCACGTACCAAAGCGGCTCAGGATGTTTCAAAAAGACAGTCTGAACTTTTTGTACCGATTCAGAAAAAAGTAAGCGGGATGATTTCTGCGGTGGCCAAGGAAAAAGGACTGGCTTATGTATTTGATGTTGCTTCGTCACAGGGAAACAGCGGACTTGCTTATATAGACGGCGGTGAAGATATTACTTCAGCTGTAAAATCAAAACTGGGAGCTACTGCCGCAAAACCGGCTGGTAAATAATCCGGTATTCAGTCAGATTGAAGATCGCTTCAGAATGAATCACATAATATTTGATATTTAATAATAATCTGGTTGTCTGTTACAGCAATTATTATAAATGAAAAAGCTGGAAACCAAGAATGTATGTCTTCCCGTTTCCAGCTTTATTTTTTTAAGTTTTACACTGATCTAATCAAGGGGTCTACGGCCTGATATAAGATTATAAAGAACTACAATAATTGCAATAACCAGCAATATGTGAACTAAGTTTCCTGTACCTATTCCGGGAACGATATTAAGCATTCCTAAAAGCCATACTACAATACAAATAACTGCGACTAACCATAATATACTTCTCATGTCTAAAAATTTTAATGTTGTTTGATTAGTATTATACACATATTGTGCCTTTTTTTTTAAAACTTCATAAAACAGATACCACACTATGATTACAGGCCACTTTTACAGGAAGAAAATACATAGTAATCAGAGCACTCCGAAATGAAATAAAGCCTTTTCAATACCGTGGTGATCTACATCTTCCGTAACATAATCGGCAATTTCCTTTACGTGGTCATTTGCATTTCCCATTGCGACGCCTATTTTTGTACATTTTAACATGGAAATATCATTTCCGCCGTCTCCGAAGGACATGGTTTCCGAAATATCAATCCCAAAATGCCTGCAGAAGTATTCAATCCCGTTCTGCTTGGTAATTCCGCCCGGATTGACATCTGCAAACAAGGGAGTCCATCTTGAGCTAACTGAATTCGGCATTATACTTTCCATAAAGCTCTGCTCATTTTCCGGCCCGAGAAATATATTGGTCTGAAGGACATTTTCCGTATCAATGTTTTCTTTATCGTGAACCGGCGGTACCGGAAGGTTGATATGCGAATACATCCCGACCAGTTCAGGCGTGGCATTGTTAATCTCCACTTTATCTTCATACATCAGGGAATAACTTAAAGGATGCTTCCGGGAATACATGATTAAACTGTTGATATCTTCCTTACTGATCGCTTTTTTGAACATTATCTGTCCGTCGGAAGTCATACAGTAACCTCCATTGAAAGTTATAAACCCGTCAAAAGTAATTGCTTTGATATGGTCAAGCGAATTGATGGAGCGACCGGTTGCAACAATCACTTTGATGCCTTTCTCACGGAGCTGCTTGATGGCATTCTGTGTTGATTCGGGAATCGTATTGGTTTTAAAACTGATCAGGGTGCCGTCAACATCAAAAAACACGGCTTTTATCTTAAGATTTTGAATTGAATCCATTGTTGAATTTTGTAATTTGATTTCTATTGTATCAAAAGTACGGACAAAGTTTCATTAAGCTGCCGGGCATCAGTTTAAATTAATCTTAAAATAAAGCTGAAATACAGGAACAGGTATCATCTCCAATTAAAGAAAACTTTTTTAAAATGATGAAATTCATCAGTATCATTACTGCTGTTCAGAGGTAGGTATAATTCTTGTACAATTACCGGTACACCAAAATATCTATTATGAAAAATAAAGAAGAAGTATCTGTATTAAATGACCTGCTGCATATTATCAATGACAGGAATGAAGGATTCTCCAGAGTGGAAGGTAAAGTATGGGAGAACTACCCTGATGTAAAAGCAGAATATGCACGCATGAATTCCTTAGGAAGAATAATGAAGAATGAACTGATTAACCTTATTCAGGATGACGGCGGAACCCCGGAAGATACAACTACGGCCGCAGGCGCGCTGCACAGGACCTGGATTGATATTAAAAATTCATTTACCATCGGCAATACGGAAGAATCTACTATAGAGAATGTCGTTTTCGGGGAAAAGGCAGCTATTGATGCTTACCAGAGTGCAATAGACAGCGGGAAACTATCTGAAGAAAGCCTTGATATTGTTTCTGAACACTTAAAGAATATCAAAGACTCTTACCACCAGTTCAAAAGAATGACTGAATACAGAGATTAATAAAGTATTCAAACTTTGAAATACAATTAAACCGTTCCTTTTTAAGGGCGGTTTTTTCTTTTGCGGGCGTAAAGAAGATATGTTATAAAAACAAAAGTTGCCCCGCAAATTGCGGGACAATCTTCAATAAAATAACGTAAACAAATGAAAATATTATTTTGCTTTGCTGTTAAGGTTGGTATCAGCTACTTTTGTTAACAGCTCATCGCATTTTTTTTCTTCTGATAAAGTTTCTAAAAGAAGATTAAGGCATTCCTCTTCTTCTAAAACTTTTGCAAACGCAGCAAGCGTGCCGTAAGTAGCAATTTCATAATGCTCTACTTTTTGTGCTGCGGCAATAATTCCTGCATCCCTTACCGTTCCCGGCTCGGTTTCTTCCATAATGCTTTTTCCTTCATCCAGTAACCCTTGCATGGCATCACATTTTTTCGCCTGTGCTTTTTTGCCTAATGCCTCGAAACATTCTTCGAGTCTTTCGATCTGGGTTTCCGTTTCGGTGATATGGTTTTCGATAGCGCTTTTAAGCTTTTCATCGGTCGCATTTTTCATCATGAGAGGCAATGCTTTTACCAATGCTTTTTCTGCCCAGTAAATGTCTTTTAACGAATCTTCAAAAAGATCTTTAAGTTCTTTGGCGGCCCCTTTTTTAGCAGGTGTTTTAGCCGTTGGTTTTGCTGCCGTCTTGGCTGCTCCTGTTTTGGAGGCACCGGATCCGGCGGTTGTTTTTTTAGCAGGTGTTTTAGCTTCCATAATAATTATATTAAGTGATTGTTGGTTAGTAGCTAAGTTGCAACTATAAGACCATCTTTGCCTGAAATCCCCAGATGTGGTATTAAAAGTTTATATTATCCGAAGGCTTTTAAAAAGAGGCTTCCCAAAAAGGTCAGCCCCTTAAAAAAGAAAGCAAAAATGGAGTGTAAAACAATAAATATGAGGACTGTATGGTCTTTTGAACCATGCATTTATTTAAAATCCAGAAATCCTTCGGCAAGCGTTTTCCACTGTATTTTTGAAAACCCGAAGATGCCGCCGAAACCTATTAAAAGGTTCCTGATCTTATCCGTAAAGGAAGCATCGAGATTGGGTTTTTCATTACGGCCGTAAACCCCGACTTTCAGTTTATTTCCTTCTTTGGAAATCCTGATGTTTGATGTGGCTGCGCTGCTGTAAAAATGTGCGATATGGTTTTTCAGCTTGTTGGGCTCTTTAGAAGGCCTGCAGACCATCAGATAAGACTCGGAACCGACGGTAGTGTGCGACAGGTTTACAATTTCCACCCAGTCGTAGCCGTTAGCTTCCTTGGTTCCCGGGCCCGGAATACCGATCCTTATAAAATCGCCCTTTTGGGGAATTCTTTCAATAGCCTGTCCGGAACGGTCAAAATGTTTGAATTCGGCAGAAGCATTCTTGTTATAGCTTTTCCATTCATTGATCGAAAAAAAGCGTTTTTTCAATATCTCGAACTTTTCATCGATCTCTGAAACACTGAATTCCTTTGTACTTTCACTGTCGTGAAATCCTCCGCTTTTCTGTAAAGAAACTCCCGGGACCTGTTTCGGTTTCATACGCTTATTTATTTTATGTAGGTGCGAAAACAAAGTTAACATCTACCGGCCATAATGGTTATGAGCAGGATCACATTTGCGGTATATTCAGAATCTTGTGCCGTTTGATTATGATCATATATTTTAAAAATTTTATTTACGAAATTCGGATAAAGCATTCATTTCAGTCCCGTGTTTATTCTGAAACCTGATTAACCGGACCGGTTATTTATCATGAAGGGGATTTGATAAAATGGATTAATGATTGCACTGCAGTGAGCTGTATATGCTGACACTGTTTATGTAATATTAAATAAAAACTATTAAAAAATGTTTAACGGACTCTATAGGTTACGCTATAGAAATAAAATGATGACAGAAAATGAACGGAGTAATTATTCAGTACTTCCACTGGTACCATGCCGGGAACCTCTGGAATGAATTTGCAGAAAACGCAGAATATTTAAGTAAACTGGGAATCACCGCTGCATGGCTGCCACCGGCTACAAAATGCGACCTAGGGAAAGAGGGAAGAGGCTATGATGTTTACGACCTTTATGATTTAGGGGAATTTGACCAGAAAGACGGCATCCCGACGCGGTACGGTACAAAAGAGGAATACCTTAACGCTATTGAAAAAGCCCATCAGGCAGGCATTTCCGTATACGCAGATATTGTCCTGAACCACAGGATGGGAGCAGATGAAGAAGAACTTGTTACGGTGCATGAAGTAAATGATGAAGACCGCAATGAGATTATTTCCAAACCGATACAGGTTTCCGCATGTACCAAATTCACCTTTCCGGGTAGGCAGGGAAAATATTCGGATTTTATCTGGGATTACAGCTGCTTCAGCGGAATCGATATTGTAAGGAAAGAAGATGGCATAGTTAAAGGGATTTTCAAGATCCATAATGAATACGGGACGGAATGGACAGATGACGTAAGCCACCAGTTCGGCAATTATGATTATCTGATGGGAGCAGATGTAGAATACAGGAACCCACAGGTGATCCGGGAAATGAAAAACTGGATCAAATGGTATATGGAAACCACGAAGGCAGACGGAATAAGGCTGGATGCCCTGAAGCATCTTTCTTCCGATTTCCTTAAAGAATGGATTGCCTATATTAAAACCGAACTCAACCCCGACTGTTTCGTATTAGGTGAGTTCTGGAAAGACGAAGCTGAAAAACTGGAACGTTTCTCAGATAAAATGGAAGACATGATTTCCTGTTTCGATGTCCCTTTACATTACAATTTATCCAGGGCATCAGAAGAGGGAAGTGCCTATGACCTTTCACAGATCTTAAAAGGAAGCTTTGTGGAAAAGAAACCTTTGTACTCCGTTTCCTTTGTAGAAAACCATGATACCCAGCCGCTTCAGGCACTGGAATCTCCGGTACAGACATGGTTTAAACCTATCGCATATGCCATTATCTTACTGTTGGAAGAAGGATATCCGTGCGTTTTTTATCCGGATCTCTTCGGCGCAGAATATACCGATACAAAAGACGGGGAATCAGTCAGGATTGTATTGCCTAAAATAGAAGTACTCCCGAAATTATTAAAAGCCAGGCAGCAGTTTGCCTTTGGGGAACAGATTACTTATTTTGATGAGCCCAACTGTATTGCATGGGTACGGAATGGAAACGATGAAAAATCCGGCTGTGTAGTGGTTGTTTCCAATGATAAGGATGCCTCTAAGGAAATCCGTCTGGGGAAAGATAAAGCTCATCTGTCATTTAAAGATTTTCTGAATAACAGGAATGAAGTCATAACCACTGATGAAAACGGTAAGGCAAAATTCCCGGTAAATGCAAAATCGGTAAGTGTCTGGGTAAGAGCATACGCCATAGATGAATTTAACCGAGTTGAAGATAATTGATTTATATTATAACCTAAGTGAGATTCCGGGAGGCTGAAAATCAAAGATTTTCAGCCTCCCGGAATTCTTATCTCAAACTATTATGATCTCTCTTGTCCATCCAAGCTTTGATTTAATCTAAATTCTGATTAAAAATAAATCAATAATTGATGCCATTCCAATGTCCTTAAATCCATCGGAAAACCCCGGAAAGCCAGCTGATATTCCAGAGAAAAACGAGTACGGCAGGGAATTTGCAGGGAATCCATCAATTACATACCACTTCACAAAATATTTTAAAATATGAAAATTAAACTTTCTCATCTGATGATTGCTTCATCCATGATGTTAGCCAGCTGTTCAGAAACCATTAACGAAAATCCTTCAGATCCGGAAACCGGGACGGGGCTTCCACCAGTGGAAACCAATCAGGCCAATACCAATTATGCACCTGCATTTGCCGGACAGACAAGAGTGAACGGCGTAAAAACAGCAACACCTTATAAAAATACGGTATTATCCTCTTCGTTATCTTCACCATGGGGAATTACAAGCCTGCCTGACGGAAGGCTGCTGATTACAGAAAAGGGTGGAAATATGCGTATTGCAACTGCTACCGGGACATTAAGCGGCCCGATTACAGGACTTCCTGCCGTTAATTCAACAGGGCAGGGCGGATTGCTTGGGGTATGCGTGGATCCGCAGTTTTCGTCCAACCGTATGATTTACTGGGTATTTTCTGAAAATGTAGCAGGAGGGAACCAGACTTCCGTTGCCAAAGGAAAATTATCAGCGTCAGAAACTACTGTTGAAAATGTAAGTGTTATTTATAGGGCAAATCCTGCCGCCAATGTAGGAAGCTTACATTACGGAGGCCGGATTTTATTCGATAATACCGGAAACCTGATGATCAGTACGGGTGAACGTTCAGATTTATCTACAAGACCGCTGGCACAGTCGGTTACCGCAGCATTGGGGAAAGTGGTGCGTATTACCACAAACGGGCAGCCGGCAGCCGGAAACCCCACATTCACACAATCAGGAGCTTTGCCTGAATTATACAGTATAGGACACAGGAATCCGCAGGGACTTGCTATTCATCCGGTTACAGGAGAATTGTGGGAAAGTGAGCACGGACCGAGAGGCGGAGATGAAATCAACCGCGTTCAGGGAGGTGCCAATTACGGATGGCCAACCATAACGTATGGAATTGAATACAGCGGCGGCGTAATCGGTAACGGAATTCAGCAGCAGACAGGAATGCAACAGCCTGTATATTACTGGGATCCTGTAATTTCACCAAGCGGAATTACATTTTATAAAGGAAACAACATCCCGGAATGGCAAAATAACCTTTTTGTAGCGGCTTTAAGCGGTAAGCATATTGTAAGGCTGGTCATCAATAATAATGTAGTGACCGGTGAAGAAAGATTACTGGCAGACCAGAACCAGCGTTTCAGAGATATTACGCAAGGTACAGACAGCGCACTATATGCTGTGACGGACGAAGGCAAACTGTTCCGGATTTCAAGACAGTAATTATAGCAACATATAAAACAGAAGGCTTATCTCAGGATGGGCCTTTTTTAGTTTTGAAAATGAGGTAATTGTATAGAGACTGGAATCAATTCTGAATTCCTGAAATATATCCAATTTAACATAATATAAATTATAAGACTTTTTATAATTTCAGCTTATCTTCAGATACAGCTGTTTAATATTCTTATTAATCAATCCTTATTACTGTATATACGAAGTTATATAGATATTTGTCTTTAAGCAGGTTATGTAGAATTATTAAGCATATAAGCCTGATGCTAAATAATTATTGCCTGGTTGAATAACTTCATTTAAATTTGATTCCACAGAAAGCATCATTATCACTAAATAAATTTCAGCTATGAAAACAAAGAAACTGAGTCCGGAACAATCTGAAAACCTGTTAGGCATCCTGAAAAAACGTTTTGAAAAAAATATGAGCTGTCATGAAGGCCTTGACTGGAATAATATCCAGCTTAAGCTTGAAAAAAATCCGGAAAAATTATGGTCTCTGTACCAGATGGAAATTACGGACGGTGAACCGGACGTTACAGATTATCACAAAGATACAGACGAATATATTTTCTCCGACTGTTCTCCTGAAAGCCCTAAACGGCGAAGTCTCTGCTATGATTATCCGGCCTGGGAATCCAGAAAAGCCAATAAACCCGAAAATAATGTTATAGATAACGCTTCAGAAATGGGCATTGAACTCTTAAATGAACAACAATACCGCAGGCTTCAGGAACTGGGAAAGTTTGATCTGAAGACTTCGAGCTGGATCAGGACACCTGAACAGATTCGTGAACTCGGAGGTGCTCTCTTCTGTGACCGCAGGTACAATACGGTTTTCACGTATCATAACGGTGCTGATTCCTATTATGCAGCAAGAGGATTCCGGGGTTTCCTGAAGGTATAATTCTCATAATTAAAATATTTCCCATTATATTATGTTAAATCGGATAGTGGAATCAATCCGTTCTTATTTAAATTTACAGTAAATTTATCTTCTTATAGGAATACAATTATTATTTTAGCATCATCGAATATAATTGAATATAAATAACTAAGGATATGAAAAAAGTGATTTTATTAAGCTCATTTGCTGTTTTAATGCTGAACTGCAATAAGAAAGCAGAAGCACCGGTAGCGGAACCGGCTGCTGCAGATACCGCAGCCATTGTAGAGAAGAGTGTTGATACGCTGGGCGCAAAATCTTCCTGCTATATGGGAGTAACAGGAAAGGACACCGTTTTTGCCAGTATTGATGATAACCTGGGAACTGTAACCGGGAAGATACGGTACAAAAACAATGAAAAGGACAGTTCAATGGGGAATGTAACAGGTTTTAAATCAGGGGACACCTTAAAACTTACCTATGAATTTCAGTCTGAAGGAACCACCAGCAGAAGGGATATTTATTTTATTCAGAAAGATAATATGCTAACGGAAGGGACAGGTGAGCAGAAAGAAGACAACGGACAGATGAAATATGCAAACGAAAGCAAAATCAGCTATAAAACAGGGCAACAGCTCAAGCCGGCCGACTGTGTTCTCGTTACAAAAGCTCTGAAATAATAAAAATATAACCCCGGAAAAAATTTTTGACTCCCCTACTTCCTGATTATCAAATATTTACATGAGGCGTTTGAAAAAAAAAGCATAATAAGCATGATTATACGCCTTATCTCTGTTTAGCATTAACAATGCATTAAAATAAAAATAAGGCGGGATTTAAGCCGTATAAAAAACAGCCCTTACGGCTGTTTTTATGCTTCCGGGATTTCACTTTGTATCATTTCTATAAAACTTCTCACCTGTTCGTCGCCGGTATTCCACGAAGTAATCAGCCGGATGGCCGAAAAATCAGCATCTGTTTTTTTCCAGATATAGAAATCAAATTTCTGGGAAAGCTTTTCAATTAAATCATTGCTTAATATCGGGAAAATCTGGTTGGTATAGGTATCTGACAGAAACTGTACTCCCCTTTCCCCCATTGCTTTTTTAATTTTCATGGCCTGCTGATTGGCATGTTTCGCCAGGTCAAAATACAGGTCATTTTTCATCAGTTCCAGAAACTGGATGCCCAGTACCCTGCCCTTTGCCAGCAATGCGCCTTTCTGTTTGATATTAAAAGCAAAATCCTCTTGCAGGCCGCGGTTGTTAATCACCACTGCTTCTCCCAGCAATGCCCCGTTTTTAGTGCCTCCCAGATAAAAAATATCCGTAAGTTCAGCCACTTTCTCCAGTGTAAGATCACTGATTTCTGCAGTCAGACCGTGCCCTAACCTTGCCCCGTCCATAAACAGGAACAGGTTGTTTTCCCTGCAGAACGCAGAAAGTTTTTCCAGTTCATGTAAGGTATAAACGGTTCCCAGCTCGGTTGAATTCGAGATATAAACCAGCTTTGGCATTACCTGATGCGGCACATTCCTGTGGCCATCAAGAACAGGGATAATATCTTCCGGTGTCAGTTTCCCGTCCTCTTTTTCAATACTCAGGATTTTGTGTCCCGTCGCTTCAATCGCTCCCGTTTCATTATTCAGGATATGCCCTGTGGATGCAGAAACCACACATTGGTAAGGTTTTAAAACAGAAGAAATAACAATTAAATTAGCCTGGGTACCGCCGGAAACGAAATAGATGTCAGAATCCTGATTATTAATCCTTTTCCTGATTAATTCTTTAGCCTGTAAAGAATATTCATCTTCTCCGTAACCTGCCTGCTGATTGAGATTATGGTCTGAAAGCGCCTGTAAAATCTGAGGATGGCAGCCTTCGGAATAATCGTTTTTGAATGAAAATTTCATAATGTAAAATTAAAAAAAGTAAGATAAACAAGCACCTATAATTCATAATATTTTGTTAGATTTGTCATGAAAAACATCTAACATTTGAAAGCAACACTTACGGAAGAAAACTATCTGAAGGCTTTGTTTCACGTGGTTGACCAGGAAGGTAAGGTCACGATTAATGAACTCAGCAAATTTTTATCAGTAAAAATGCCGAGCGTCAACAATATGATGAAAAAGTTCGCGGAAAAGAACTGGGTAATCTATGAGACCTATAAACCCCTGATTGTTACCGAGAAAGGAAGACGTGAAGCAGCCCTGGTGGTAAGGAAGCACAGGCTTACCGAAATGTTCCTGGTTAAAAAAATGAATTTCGGCTGGGAAAATGTGCATGAGATTGCGGAACAGCTTGAACACGTCCATTCCACTGTTTTCTTTGACAAGATGGATGAAATCCTTGATTATCCTAAATTTGACCCGCACGGGGAACCGATCCCGGATAAGGACGGAAACATTATCGCACAGGATTTACAGAAATTAAGCGCCTGTAAGCTTGGTGAAACGGTTGTCTTTACTTCCGTTACGCTTTCTGATGACTCTTTCCTTAATTATCTGACAGAACGCAACTTATTCTTAAGCAAGAAAATCAAAATTGTTAAGCTGGAAAGTTTTGACAAATCCATGACGGTTGAAGTAGATGGAAAGCAGGAGATCCTGAGCCGGAAAGCCACCGATAAAATACTGGTTAAGAAATAAAGCTGATCTTACCTGAATTATAATAAACTGTTTTTAAGAACATCAGAAACCTGTTCAATTTCTTCCGGCGTATTGAAATAATGCGGTGACAGCCTCACAATCCCATTGATATTCTTATTGGTAAAATCAATTAAAGCGGAATTTTTATGCGTCACTGAAAAGAAGATGTTGTTTTCTTTCAATACCTTCTGAATATGCTCAAGATCACCGTCAGGACCGGAAAACGTAACGATGCTGCTCAGGCGGGTTCCCCAATCCCAGACTTTAAAACCGGCATTATAAAGATTTTGTCTTAGTTTCCCGGATAGTATTTTATTGTAATTTTCAATATTGTGTAGACCAACGCGGTTGGCATACTGTAATGCTTTGGTAAAGCCCAACAGTGAAGCATAGGAAACCTCCCAGTGCTCGAATCTTTTAGCCGTCGGGAATAATTGGTAATCATTATATGCTGTCCAGTCGGCACCTCTCATATCCAGAAGCAGCGGTGCATAATCCTGTTCTAAAACCCTGTCTGAAACATACAGGAATCCACTTCCACGCGGTCCACGCATAAACTTCCGTCCCGTTGCCGTAAGGAAATCGCAGCCTGTTTTTTCAACGTCCACCACCATCTGGCCAACCGACTGACATGCATCTACCAGGTACAATACATCATACTGCCTGCAGATTTTCCCGATACCTTCTATATTCTGGATCAGTCCTGAATTTGTGGGAATATGGGTGACGGCAACCAGTTTAGGATGATACTTTTTAACCAAATCTTCAAAATCTTCCAGGTCCAGTTCATGGTCCGGCAGGTTTTTCATTCTGATGACGGTAACCTTTAATTTCTTCTGTAGTGAAATAAAAGTAATCTGGTTAGAAATATAATCATCAATTGTAGTAATAATAACATCTCCTTCTTTAAATATGATACTTGATAATGCTTTTGTAAAGGCTTCCGTTGCACTCGTTGCAAAGGCAATATTGGAAGGCCTGCAGTTGATCAGTGCAGCGGTTTCCGTATAAAACTGCTCCAGTAACGCTGAATTTCTGTTGGCCGTTTCATATCCACCATACTGTTCTTCCTGATGAAGATAATCTGTCATAGCCTCTGTCACTGTACTTGGCATTAAAGAGGAACCCGCGTTATTCAGGAATATTTTACCATCTGCTAAACCTCTGGTATCCTGTCTTATGTGGTTAATGTCCATTTTAATTGATATTTAATTCTGATAAAAAAAAGTGTATTGTTTATGCCTTAATCTTAACTGATGACCGAATGATGAAAACTTTTATCCCTAATCATTTTCCACAAAAAATCCCGAAATTACGATAACGGGATTTATATTGTAAAGCTTGTTTCAAATTAATCCAAAACACTCCATCCTCTTTTCGGATTGTTGTTTGAAGAAACTTCCTGCTCATTAACAATGATGTTTTCTTTTCTCTGGCCGATGTAATCCAATTCGCTCAGCTTGGCGAAAATAACTTCCAGGCTTCTCAGCATCTGCTGGATGTAAAGCAGCGGCTCTCCGCAGTTATGGTGGTCATAATTTGTTTCTGCCACCACGGAAAGCTGGTTCAGTAATGTATGCGGCGCAATTTCGCTCCATTCTAAGCTGTAGTTCAGCATTTCTTCAAGCTCTGCCGGAACCAGTACTTGGGTGGCATTGTATAAACGGAGTGCCAGTTTCGCAAAAGATTCAATTAAAAATACCGGCGGCTGGTAAGGCGTTATGTTCCTGAACTGGAAATACATATCTCCGAATGTCGTTACCATGGTATTGCACAGGAACTTAACATTCTGGGCCAATGCGGTATTCTGGTTTTTATGTGATGCCTTCTGAATAATCTTAAAAGCATACTGCTGCAGGTTTCCTACGGATTTTGCAAAGCTGTTGTAATAATCCAGCAATGCGGGATGGCTCTGTACCGAGGTGCATGGCGGGATAAAATTGGTATCTACCTGGGCAATATTCCCTTTGAAATCCACCTTTCCGATAATCAGGTAATTCCCTCCGGAATAGCTGCTGTTCAGGGAAGTTACGGGAAGCAGCTCAATATGGTGGTGAGGCTGCGTATTCGGGTGGCGCGGCGGAAGCTCTTCCGGATCAATATCACCGAACGGAACCTTGTTAAACGGGTTAACAGAGATTAAAATATAATACTCCCCGTCTGCCTGCTCCTCTTCCATGGATTTAGCCAGTGATTTTACGCTTACCCGGCGGTCATTCAGTTCTATCCTGTATCCGGCCATGGTAACGGCACTGCAGTGTTTGATCACAAGCTGGACGTCATTGGTAGCGGTATTATGGACATCAAAAATAGTTCTGTCCGTAAATTCCTTTGAAATAGGTAAAAGTCCATAATTATACATGTTGATTCCCAATGAACTGGAATCTCTGATGGTATCAATTAAAAAATTATCCTGGTCATTAAGATGTCTCTGGGAAACTTTCATCCCGTCAACCCAATTGATGGCAAAATGCTTGATAGGCTGTATCATATTCAATATTTTTAAACGGTGGTTGATTGCTGTCTTCTGATTCCTTCCTCTTCATGCTGGATTACCCTTTTGCAGATCACCACATCATTTTCTGAAATGCTGTTCTGGGTAATATCCTGATCGAAATCTATATACTTCCTGAAGCTGAAAAATGATTTCTTGGTATAAAAGATCCAGTAATAGGGCTCTCTTACCTGGTCTGAAAGATGGATAATGGAATTCGGGTTTTTATGGTTGTAATCATCCACGACTCGGTAGAACCAGTCCCCGAAAGTTATCCCCGTCGGTAATGTTTTGGCTTTAATTCTGAAACGGTTTGCATCTTCCAGGTTTTTGCTCAATTCTACGTTCAGTACCATCAGACGGTCAAAATCAGCGCCTTCAAAATCAGGGAGCCTCTGTTCCGGAGAATATCTCCAGGTTTTATAAATGTCCACCGGGATGCTGATTAACTGGATATAGCAGTAATGGAAAACCAGAGGAACCGCAAAGATAAAAATGCTGGTTGCTGCCATAATGGGATATCCTGTCCCTTTGCTCATCAGGTTGAAAATCAGATAAAAAAGGTAGCCTCCGAAACCGATGCACGTAATTGTAAGGATCGATTCAAATAAAATACTTTTGGTAAGCGATGTAAAATGCTTCTTAAAATACATATCTGACAGGTTGACATGGAGAATCCCGAGAATAAGATAGACAATCTGTGCGATCAGGTACCAGTACGGGTTGAAAAGATTGCCTGCAAAGCCGGAAATCCCCGGAATGGCCAGGCACAGGCTGCAGAGCAGAACATAAATGATAATGGTCCTGATCTTGATAGCGGGCTGACTCCTCCTGATGGCACTTAAAATAACCATCATGATTACCGCAAATAAAGGCATTAGAATATACCTTAAAAAGATTCCTTTTACTGAAGAAATTTCCATGTTTCTTTCGGGTTAATATTTTTTATTGGTGAATGTAAATATAGTTAAAATTTTTACAGGAATGTAGAGTAACCGAGCCGGCTTGCATTTCTTTCATCATTATCCAGGGCAAAAGAATATTCCTGCTTTTCGGTGATGAAATTTTCTTCCACTTCTACGTTCACGGGCAGAAAATAATCATACATCGCCTGCAGTACTTTCCGGAACACGTTTCCTTTAATGTATTTTTTCATTTCCATGTAAGGAATCGGGCCGATGTTCACCACCCAGTTTCTCTGTCCGTCCATATGGCTTCCGCTCGGGATGTAGGTTACACCCAGCCTGGAATTCCCCAGCAGCATAGAGTCATCATGCTCTTCCACCCGTTCTATGACATTCGGAGAAAATGTGACGTTTACCGGAACTTGCAGGAATGCGCTCATGCACCGTTCAAACCATTTTTTGTCTCCCCGGATCTGATGGAAAAAAGGAAGGATGTAAATGAAGATATACGCATTCTGCTTATCCATCATCTTGATTAAAGGCCAGAGTTCACTCACGGTATTCAGCAGCGCATCCGTATCGCTTGAAATATCAAAATCAGATTCTTTAAGCAGGGCACTGATCTCCGTAAAGAATATTTCCAGCTCAAAAGGTTTGAAAAATTTCCGGGCATCCTCTTCTACTCTTTTCTGCTTCCTGATTTCGCGGACTACCGTTTCTACATTTTTCCTTGAAGCGCCCAGTGACGGCGGATGAAAAATCCCTTCCGGCAGATAATCATAAATCCCTTCCCGATACGTTTCTATGGTAAAAACTTCCTCGTCAAAGCCCAGGTAATTGCTTGAGATACTTTTGATATCCTTTAAATATGCCCGGTCATTGATCCCGATCCGGTCAATAAAAATATTGCTGACGGCTCTGTGGTATTTTAAAAGGTTAACCGCAACAGCTTCAGCCTTGAAGTCTGTCTGCAGCTTATTGTAATGCATGTCTACAATATTATTCTCATACATGGTGTTTGCAGTGATTTTGGCTTGTAAAAATAACAGATTCCAGTGACCTGAAAAATGTTTTACTATTAATTTTCATTTTAAAAATACAAATTAATTACCAGTAAAAATAATATTATTCCGGAGAAATATCCAAAACCTGTTTTTCTGTAGTTAACGATAAGATTAACAGCTGTAAATAGCGTTCGGGCATCACTTTAATAATGCGTTAAATTTACGAATCAGACCCCTGCCCTTATTTATCAACCTGAAATTAACCGTATCTTTGCGGCCTGAAAATGTTATTTACAATGAAAAGTATGTATTCTAAAATTCTGGTGCTGGCATTTATGGCCTCTTCCCTGTATTCTTATGCATGGGGGCTTACCGGGCACAGAGTTATTGCGGAAATCGCTGAAAACCATCTTTCCGGAAAGGCAAGAAGGGAAATCAAAAAAATCATGGGACAGGAGCGCCTCGCGTACTGGGCGAACTGGCCGGATTTTATTAAATCTGATACTACAGGAGCATGGAAACAGGCTTCAGCATGGCATTATGTGAACATCGATCCTCAGACTGATTTTAAAATTTTTGAAGAAAAACTGAAAGCACAGGCCGGCCCGAGCTTATATACGCAGGTAAATACCCTGTCCAGCCAGATCAAAGATGTAAAAACTTCTGAAAAAGACAGAAAAATTGCTTTGATTTTCCTGATCCATATTATGGGAGACCTTTCCCAGCCGATGCACGTGGGAAGAGCGGAAGACTTAGGCGGGAATAAAATCAATGTTACCTATTTCGGGGAAAAGACAAATTTACACTCGGTTTGGGACGGTAAACTGGTAGATTCGCAAAAATACAGCTATACCGAATATGCTAAACTGCTGGATATAAAATCTGACGATGAAGTAAAGCAGATCCAGAAAGGTACGTTGGAAGACTGGCTGTTTGATTCCCATAAAATTGCGAACAGGATCTATGCACAGACTCCGAATGATTCAAAACTGGCGTACGATTACCAGTACAGATTCAATGAAACCATGGAAAGACAGCTTCTGTACGGAGGTTTGAGACTGGCGAAACTACTGAATGACCTGTATTAATAATTTATTTAATCATTAATATGCTATACCATAAGCGGAACTTCGGTTTCGCTTTTTTATTTGTCAGTACAGAATAAAATAAGACGGAGAAATATATTTAAAATTTTTACGCTAAAATTAAACATAATTCAACGGTACGATTTTTTCAAATCTTTCAGAAACAGCGGAAGGTAATTCCGGGGTACATTGATGGGAGCGATAATTTACAACTAATTTTCTGATTTCAATTTAATTAAATGTAAATTATTCTGACACGTGTAACCTTTTTGTTTCTTCAGACGTATAATATAGTAGAAACTCTTTTTGAGGATAAAATAGATGAGACAATTAAAAATCACTAAGCAGGTAACCAACAGGGAAACTGCTTCATTAGACAAGTATTTGCAGGAAATTGGTAAAGTGGAACTGATTACTGCGGACGAAGAGGTAGATTTGGCACAGAGAATCCGTGCCGGGGACAGAGCAGCACTTGAAAAGCTGATCAAAGCCAACCTCCGTTTCGTTGTATCCGTATCCAAGCAGTACCAAAATCAGGGTCTTTCTTTACCGGATTTAATTAATGAAGGTAATTTGGGACTGATGAAGGCGGCAAAAAGGTATGATGAAACTAGAGGTTTCAAATTTATCTCTTATGCGGTTTGGTGGATTCGTCAGTCGATTTTACAGGCTTTGGCAGAACAGTCGAGAATTGTAAGGTTGCCGTTGAACAAGATCGGTTCTATCAATAAGATCAATAAAGCGTATGCCCACCTTGAGCAGGAAAATGAAAGACCGCCTTCCCCGGAAGAGCTGGCTGAAGTTCTTGACATGAGTGAGGAAGACATTAAGGAATCTATGAAAAACTCCGGAAGACATTTGTCTATGGATGCGCCTTTGGTAGAAGGTGAAGATTCTAACCTTTATGATGTATTGCGTTCCGGAGAATCTCCGAGCCCGGATAAGGACCTGATGCTTGAATCTCTGCAAATTGAGATCGAAAGAGCATTGAATACTTTGACGCCGAGAGAAGCTGATCTGGTAAGATTGTATTTCGGACTGAACGGAAAACATCCGATGACGCTGGAAGAAATCGGTGAAACTTTTGATCTTACAAGAGAGAGAGTCCGCCAGATTAAAGAAAAAGCAATTAAGAGATTGAAACACAATACCAGAAGTAAGATTTTGAAATCTTATTTAGGTAAGTAATTTTAACGAAATAATGTATAGGCGGAGCTTGATTTTTCAGGCTCCGTTTTTTTATATTTGTTATTAAATGAATGAACTGTATTTTTTTACCGGAAGCTTACCCTTACTTTTTATTTCTGTACATCTTACTCTATATTTTTACTTAAAATATAAATGTAAATCTTTTTTCAATTCTATTAGAAACAGGCAATACATGTTGATTAAAAGGGTTGAAACAGAAGTAGAAGGATATTCCCGGTTAGGATCAAAAATCAGGTATTCAAATTCTGATATTGTCTTTTTAGATAATGAAATTTTTATTCTCACATTCAACAAAGCGGTTTTACAATTAACAAAAAGTAAAGAATTTTTTCCGGATATCTTTTATAAATATTCATATGATTCAAAAATTAAGGTTAATGACCGGCTTGAAATAAGAAATTCGGATGGAAGTATGAAAGTAAGTTTAAATTTTAAAAATAAAAATTTTGATTTGCAACATTATTTAAACGAATCAAGATAAATTTTTAAACTATATTCCCATTTTAATAATTTGATGCAATACAATGAATATTCTACCTAGTGAAAATAAGATTTCTAAAGATAAAAATGTCCTTATCGTTTTAAAAGACCAACAGGAAATCAACTCAGAACTGCAGTATTTAATTGATAATTTCTGTGGATCTGTTTTTTATGATGCTGATAGTAACTTAAATAATAAAAATATTTATGTTTGTGGAGACATCAGCATACTTAGAGAATCTGTTCTTTCCATACATATTATAAAAGAATTCTCGGTTAATTATGAAAATTACAGGTCCGGAAATCCAAAAATTGTAAGCCTGGGAGAAGTACCGATTATCGTCAGCAATGCCGGTGTTTATTACAGAAAACTGTTCGCTGATGAAGATAATTTCAACACCATCAAATCCGAGCATGATTTTCAGGAACTTACGGAGTCAAATAAAGCATCAAAGGCTTTAAGAAAAGGAATTTATCTGAGTGAGATCACAAAAGAAACAGCTGAAAACGGAAATGAAAGCTTTCATTTTAATCTTTTGCGATGTTCGAGCAACCTTACAGGACCCACAGATAATTTCCGTACAGCAGATCTGAAAATTATCAACCAGCTGAATGAATGTGCTGAAAGAACTTTTGAATATGAAACCAGGCTCAATCATGCGTTGGTACAGATTTACGAAAATAAGAAGAAGGGCACTGACTCGGAAAAAGAAGTAAAAGCTAAAATAAAAGCCCATTCGGACAAGACAAAGGATATGCCTAAAGAAGGGCTTATTGCATTCTGCACTTTCTATGATGATTCCAATAAAGAGCTGTTAAAACCCTCAGAAACTGATAGGTTCGACCTATGCTACAAACAGACCGGTGCATTGGCAAGACTTTATTTTAAACTAAAAAAAACAGTGGACGATGATTCTCTGGAAAAAGACTTCAGTGTTACTTTATATCCGAATTCCGCATTTATTATCCCGCTTTCTACCAACAGATTGTATACGCATGAAATACGCCCTTCTGTTTTAGGTGTTGATCAAATTCCGGTGAGAATGGGATATGTAGTCCGTTGCTCAAACCTTGAAGCGATGCATACCGACAACCAGACTTATATCAAAGACAACGGCAGTTATGTTAAACTTGAAGAAATGACCACTGAACTGCAGGAAGAACTGCGGAGTTCTTATTATGAAGAAAATATGACTGAAAAAATGATTGAATATAAAAAAACACATTTCAGTATGAATTCGGGAGATTACAAAAAACCTATTTTTTAAATGAGCCATTCTGCATTTTATCAAATAAAGCTTCCTTTAGAAAAGAACATCTTCAATGATCTGTTAAACTCTGCAACGTTTGAACCTGCTGGAAAAGGGAGAATGGGGAATCATCTTGTAAAGATTGTTAATGAGGAAATTCCCGTGGTCAGGACAACGACAAAATATTCTGTTCCGGCCAATGCATTTTCAGATATTCATAATCAGCTTGTTGCGATGATTAATACAAAGGTTTCAGCGGATCATCCTGATATCCCTATACAGAATTTCAATAATGCTTTAATTGAAGTTTATCATTCTGCGTATTCTAAAATGAATTTTCATTCTGATCAGGCGCTGGATTTGGATGATGATTCTTTTATCGCTCTTTTTTCATGCTATGAAAACCCTGATGAAATCAAAGAATCGCATCTTAGAAAACTGGTTATCAAAGATAAAATTACAAATGAAGAATCTCAAATGATACTGGATCATAATTCTGTTATTCTGTTTTCAATTGAAACCAACAGGAAATTCCAGCATAAAATTATTCTCAGTTCGGGTTCCGGTTCAAAAACAACCGAAGAAAACAGATGGTTGGGAATCACGTTCCGAACGTCAAAAACATTGATCAGGTTTAAAGATCATCTGCCTTATTTTTCTACCGGAGAATTATTTAAATTAGCTGATCAGGAACAGGAATCAGCGTTTTTTCAACTCAGGGGTCAGGAAAACAGAAAATTGGATTTTATTTATCCTGATTTGCGTTACACCATAAGCCCGGGAGACCTGTTAACACCTTTAAACAATTATAATATTAAGTAACCATGAAAAAAATATTCATCACCTCTACGCTGTTCTTATTCATTATTTCCTGTCAGGAAAATAAAACGGCTGATCATGATATGGTTGAACAGGCTGTTGAAAATACAGAATCAGGCTTTTCTATAAAACGGATGAGCAAATCCAAAGCCATAATTGATGCGATCTACATGGAAAAAATTAAAGATGATGAACGTCTTAAAGGTCTCCACAAAAGGTTTCTATCTTTGCGGAATGACAGTGAAGTAATGGAGGATCTGTATGATGATGTTATAAGATCATCTGAAAACTATTACGCTGATGCAGAGATAAGGACGAAAAACATCATGGATTCTGCTTTACAGAAAGAAGTTTTAAATCTTTTAAAAAACAGTTCAGAAAAATACGATGTTAAAATCAATAAACTGAATGCATTAAAAATTCAGGTAAATTTCAATGCCATACAACTTAATTCTTTTTATGACATCTATAAAATTAAAAAAACGCTTCCTGAAATCGAAAAGTATCAGGAGACCCATCCTCTGGAAACAGATAGTTTAGAAAATTTCATTAATAAGCAAAACCAGTTATTAAACGAATTGAAAAATTTAAAATAATGGATTCAATCTCAATTATCGGGGCGGGAATCGGCGGGCTTACGCTTGGGAATGTCCTCAAACAGCTGGATATTAATTTTACGGTCTATGAATCGGCACCAGAAATCAGGCCTGTAGGAGCCGGCATTATGATGGCTGTAAACGCCATGCAGGTATTCGATAAACTGGGATTGAAAGAAAAAATTGAAAATGCAGGAAATAAAATTCACGCCATTTCGATAACAGATGAAAATTTAAAGCTTATTTCCAAAACTGATGTCCTTGCCCTTGAAAAGAAATACAACTCCTGCAACGTGGCCATCCACAGGGCAGAACTGCAGAAAATCCTGGCAGAAGCAATTGGTTTTGAAAGGATAAAGCTGGGGCATGCCCTGCAGTCAATCGAACGGCAGGAACACTATACGCTGAATTTTAATAACGGAAACCGTGTGGTAAGTCCCGTTGTTTTTGGTGCCGACGGAATACATTCGAAAATCCGGCACCAAATTCTGAAAACCGGTGAGATCCGGGATGCAAAGCAAAAATGCTGGCGCGGATGGGCAGATTTCACCCTGCCTGAACAATATGAACATGAAGCTTTTGAAATGTGGGAAAAAGGGAAACGCTTCGGTTTTGTGCAGATGTCGGGCCATAA